>Ga0193742_1000002_pt1 | contig 229202 bp, 323 predicted proteins | sample L2c1metaG_FD_165511 | JGI IMG/M metagenome (GOLD analysis project Ga0193742, IMG submission 165511) | Soil microbial communities from a riparian zone of the East river system, Colorado, United States - L2c1 | ecosystem: Environmental > Terrestrial > Soil > Riparian zone | place: USA: East... | reverse complement strand
CTGGACGTCTTCCAGTTGATATTCATGGGCTCAGCTAGCTCCTTGGACAGATGCTTGGGCATTATCAGATACTGACTGTATCCGATCACGTCTGTAAAGACTGAATCGGTCGAAGTCGTAACACCTTGTGTACATACAATGTGATGTGATTGGTTCATACCAAAAATAATCCCAACATACCTACAGCCTCTCCTTTATTGATACTACTAGCTTGTTATTAGTATCACTGCACTCCAACTTCTTCCAAGTTATCCCTGTCATAAACCTGAGCTTCTTTTTTTTACACTCAACTTCCCAGTCCCAGGTCAGACCATTTTGTGCTAACTTGAGCAAGGTGCCATGCCACAAAACAAAACTAAATATATACATATATATATTAAAAATCCAGTTTATTGTTGGTTTGGGGCCTATAGTGATACTAAAAACTAAAAACTATCTAGTGGTGTTAATGATAATGAATGAGGGACTAGTTATGTAGTTGTGAATATTGTGCCCATTGTTGTGCCCATTGTTGTACCTCAATTATATGCCCGTATAGCTCAGCTGGTAGAGCATTGTACTTATGAGGTTAACTGGCCATGCAAGGGTCTCGAGTTCGACTCTCGATATGGGCATATTTAATTTTGTTCCGAGAAAATGATCGACGAAATCATTTGAGAATTCTTCTTTAATGCGAATTGTACATATAATTTCAATTGTTCTTATGTATGCATTCTATTAATCAAATATATGTAACAGGACTTGCACGAGAAACCGTCCATGGACATTCAAGGCAGAATAGAACGGTACTACTTCACCTCTCCCAGACATTAACCACCTCCGCCTGATGTGTCATTACTGCTACATCATGACGAATTGGATTGATGCGGGGGTATACAAACTATGGCGGTGATGGAATGAGTACAAAAAGCTAGCCCACAATGAAAGTGACTGACCACATCATTGTATTCTTTCATTGTCTCTGCAGCAAGAATTTGTCTGTCTTTCAGAAGCTGGGTATACGCACGCGACAATATGTTTAGCTATGAAAATGATTAGAAAATAAACAACTCCAAGGAATTTCTATGACACACCTGCAGACCAACTACGACCATGATGAGTATGGACAAAAGCCAGTTTGTCGAGCCAATTGCAAGCCACAGAAGCGTGTGAGCAGGAGAATAGATACTAATCAACTCTAATTCCATTTCGCTCGGTGTCCATACTTCTAATTCTTGGACTTTTGAAGTTGTTTCTTTTGTTGAAGGCCCTGCATGTGGCAACTGCATGCCAAGAAGGAATCTCCACGACAATGACAAAGAATACCACACATTTGATCGAATACGTTTGCCCCAAGAAGGCCGTTCTAGACGTTCCAGGTCCATTTTCGTGACGACAAATCTTGCATTGGGAGAGGAGATTGGATCCTGGCGCCGAAGAAACTGGTAATGTTTGGTTCGCGTAGAAAGGTTATAAGTATTTAGAACGGAAAATGACATAAGTAATATCGTAAGCGGCGTTGTCTGTAATACAAAGTTAGCAGACACAAAAGGAACGTATAGGCTACCTACCCAGCCAAACCAAGTATCGCTCTGACTTTGAGATAGGCTATCCCAACTGTTATCGGATTCATGGCTGGCATTGATGCAAAGATGAAGAAAGTGTATGACGCCGCCTAAGATTCGTGCTGAGGTCTTTGGCGAGGGTAGTGGAACATTTTTCGGGAAAAGTGCAATCTCAAAGGCAATTATAGCAGGCAGGTTCCGAATACTATAACCTCTTAAATCAGCAAAGCGTGGATTGATTGAAAGACCATATTTTACCGTTCAAAGATACCCTTCTTGCGTACAATCCCCTTGCGTGGTGTTGCAGTCGAAGTGGCTGTGCCTACACTCTTCCGAGGTCTTGTACTCAATGGAGAGGCATAGGGAGGTGGTGCTCTTGACCGCGCAGCCTCCCAGTCAAACGGCACAGAAGAAGAAATTGAAGGTGTGTCCGCTGGGGAGCGATGTACTCCATAAGAAGGTCTTGGGCGCGGTGTAGTTGGTAAAGAGCCATTCATGATAGATCCTGATGGCATTTGAGGAGAACCTGCAGCATGGTTCTCCTGAGCCAAACGACGCAGTGCCATAAGGTAAGGATGCGGTCACATGATGGTTACAATTTGACAAGAGAAATTGATGAGCACGTGCCCAACACGTGGTGGTTGAACAATGAAAAATGGGAAAAAAGATGCTGCCCATTTCTTTACTCTCAACTATCATCTACCCCTCCGAATCATCATTTGCGTTACCTATCAACACCCATCGCTCTTACTTACTTTTTCACGACGTCCTTCCTTCATACAAAAACAGCATCGTCCTTGTCGCCTAGTTTATCAATTAGTAGTGAGCAACTTGTCTTTATTTTTCATCTGTTTGTTTTACTCATTTCTAGTAGCCAGGATGGCAGGACCTTCTTCTTCTCAACATGGCGAACGTCACCATAGAAGTGAACGCGAACGTGAACGATCACACCATCACAATCGAACCATCTCATCAACAACCCTTCTACTCATACTAACTCTCATCCTCGCGGTTTTGGCCGTCATGCTCTCTTTTCCCTCCACCTCAAACTCTGATGTCAACTCCGGAGTTATGAGCTACCTTAACCCAAAAAGGTCTCAAGCTCTTATCGCTAGAGAAAGCGCTGTCGCTCTCCGTGAAGCCGAAGTGGCCCGCAGAGAGGCTGAACTGCTGGTTGGTGCCCCTGGCGGTGTTGTTTCTACACCAACTCCTATAGTCTGTCCCGCCTGTGTATCGACCACGATTACCGAGACTGTCGTCCCGCCTGCGCAAACTGTAATCAAAGAAATAGTGAAGGAAGACTCTTTGGCCCCTCCTGGATGGTCAGGTCCTCGGGCAGAAGAAATCCTTGAGCGGGAACTCAAGATCGCTGAAAGAGAGCGTGACATCAGCAAACGCGAAGAAAACGTCAATCGCAGAGAGCATGATGCTTCTCGCCGAGAGGGCTGGATTATGGAGCAACTAATGTAAAATTCTTTTTTGAGCATGTTGAGTCTCTTTCTGAACAACCTTTCCATTCCAGTGCTCTTGGGAACGACAATCCTCAAAGCGTTGAGGAAGACTATGTCCACGAGTCGTCGAAGCGAAAACCCAAGGTACCGCCACCCTCCCCGCGCCGCTCTGAGCTTTGAGACGAAGGGGGGTCCCATCATGACCACTACGACATTCCCAGTCTGTATATATCCTTCATGCCCCCTTCCCCGCCCTACTTCGTCCGGGCTCGGGGGACCATAATCGTTAATCTTGTCCCCCTTGTCCTTCTTGTTGGTGATTCCACGCGTTTCCATCATAATTAATGAATGGCGATCGCGATCGAAATATTTCGATCGCGTGGTACCACGTGATGGCGTCCCAACAAATTGACCATCGGCTTAACAAAAATCTCTTTATTTTGGATATCCGCTGACTTTTTCTTTTCTAGTACAAAGAGCTTCCTCCAATTGTTGTCTCCGAATACGGTTATGAGACCAAGACCGTTGTCCAAACCCAGACCGTTACTGTTCCTCCTCCCGCCAATACCCGTTTAGCTGCATTTCCGACGCCCGAAGTTGCAAGTTCCTCATCCACTGCTGGTAGCCCACGTACAACAGCGGTGGAAGTCATCACAGAGGATATCGATAATCGCAAACCTAGAACTATTGTTCGTGGACCCCCTCGTCTTCCTGTGGGGTGGTTTGGCAATTGGTAGAATGGTTTTGGCATTTACCTTGTTCTCTTGTGTGTTTTCTTGACAGACTTTTATCTTGAATCTTATTTATCATCAAATCCCTGTTCGCGACGATACTAATGGATAGGATGAAGCCGATGATATTATTTACGAACTTACGCCAGATATCTGTAGTTACTGTAGAGTAGTAGTAGTAGGTTCACCGAATATTATGATCTGCCCAAATGTTTTTTATTTAATTACATAAGTTTTACAACTTGGAAAATGTTGGCCTCTACACTGTGCGGACGAAAAGCACGCTTGGTTCTACAGCATAAAAGCCAGATTGCTCATCTCTCCACTGTGTCCAAGAGTCATCTGGAAATCCTAGGCCAACGCTTTCCCTGCGATAACTGGACAAATATTACCCCTACCATTATTTCCAAAACCTCCCTTCAATTGCATCTCAAACCTTCGCATCCTCTTAGCACTCTGCGCGGTTTGGTTGAATCTGCCTATCCAGATTTCACACATGTATCTTCGATCTCTCCGCTTGTTTCACCTTACAAAAACTTTGATGAACTATCCTTTCCTCTTGATCATCCTGGTCGTTCGGTGACGGATAGTTACTACGCGAACAAGGATGTGATGCTGAGGACACACACTTCGGCTCATGAAGTTGAAATGTTTCGACGTGGAGAAACTAGATGGCTGCTCACTTCGGACGTGTATCGACGAGACGAGATTGATGCCTCACACTATCCGATATTTCATCAGATTGAAGGTGCTCGAATATTTAATGCCAACGCGTCTGGTATGAAGGAGGTCGAAGAAGACAACGAACGGCTATCCAATATTCTTGCACAAGCTCACATCGTGATTGAAGATATACCACATATATCTCTGACGAATCCTGTCCAGCCGGTTCATGATCCAAAATTCTCTGAACAGCTCTCAAAAAATCTGAAACTTTCTTTGAACCATCTTTTGTTAAAGGTGTTCGGTAATGCTGCGGGGATCAGCAAGAATGAACCTCTCAGAGTGCGCTGGATTGAAGCGTATTTCCCCTTCACTAGCCCGAGTTTCGAGGTGGAGGTTTTTTTCCAGGGACGCTGGTTAGAAATCCTGGGGTCAGGCGTCATACGCCAAGCGACTCTCGATACAGCCAGTGCGTAGGCAACAATGTCGTTGGCTTCTGAAACTGACCGGGGTTAGACGTTCCTAACAAAATTGGCTGGGCTTTCGGCCTTGGACTTGAGCGCATAGCAATGGTTTTGTTCTCAATACCTGACATTAGACTTTTCTGGTCAACAGATAGTCGGTTCCTCTCGCAGTTCGCACAGGGCAAGATTAACGCCTTCGAACCATACTCCAAATATCCGTCATGCTTCAAAGATGTCAGTTTTTGGATTGCGCAAGATTATAACATCCATGAAAATGATTTTTGCGACCTTGTGCGGGATACTGCAGGTGACTTGGTGGAAGATGTGAAAAAGGTGAGGCTTTAAAGCCATGACGATATGATAACCAATACCCTCTTTCCAAGATTGACCAATTCTTTCATCCAAAAACCAACCGGACAAGTCTCTGTTATCGAATCAATTATCGTTCTATGGACAGGCAAGTCGTGTGTCCTTTGTTCAAAGCCTAGCTAATATTTCTCCAAGATCACTGTCGAACGATGAAATTAATCATGTGCAGAACCAAGTTGTGTCTCGGCTCAAAGATCAATTCGGTGTAGAAATACGATGATGCTCAAATTAACATTTTCCCTATCTTAATAAACATGGTTCACACCTTTAGATCAGAAGAGTTGGGATTGCCGTATGATTATGTGCTCTATATAATTTTTGCATGGGATGGACGTTAGCCAAGTGCGAGTGATGAATGCATGCTTGCAAGATTATGAAGAGATATCCTGGGCTACTCCTACTTGTGCCGCGCGCAACACCCGGTCCTTGATTTTGTACCCAACCTTCTGACAGTCAATGACGGTTCCTGGCTCCTTGCCAGGGATAGGAGCCTGATAAAGAGCTTCGTGGAAGTTGGGATCAAAGCGGTCACCTGTTGGGTCGAAGGGTTTGACGTGGTATTTAAATAAGGTCTGCAGCAGGAGGCGCTGAGTCATTTCAACTCCCGTATGTAACTCTTGCAGGTACGCTTCGTGGGTTTTGGGAAGAAGGGTATCGGAGGAAGGGGTATCGGAGGAAGGAGGGGTACTTGGATTGTCGGCATCCGAAGAAGTAGCGGGAACTGGTGTGCTTGACGAAGCCAATGCTGCCTGTGGTACGGATTTCAACGCAATACCGAGGACGTCGACAGTCTCTAGAAGATCTGACGCAAACCGGGTGATAGCAAAATCACGCGTCTGCTCCTTCTCCCGAGCTGCATTCCGCTGTAGGTTCAAAAAGTCTGCTTGTAGATAGCGCAGACGACCCTAACAAAGGATTCAGTGACAGGTGGTTCGAGATTAATAAAATGCACGGACTGTAAGGTCTACAACCTCAGTTTCCTTTGCTTTTAGTTTCTCCTCGGTCTCTGACATTTTTTTGGGATTCTCGTCTGCCTTGATTTCTTCCGGTTCAGGAGTGGTCTTCTCTTCCGAGTAACAACGCACCCGCAACCGAGACATACGTGTTGGACATCGAACCACAGCTTGGCGTGCAAGCGACCTAGAAGTCAAGGAGGCTGTACATGACCGGAATGCCTGAAAGGTGGAAGCGGCGAGACTCATTGTGGTTGGGTTGCGTTGGTGGCAGGAGAGACAAAAAATTATACATAATTACTCTGAAACTTAATCGTGGGAAATAAATACCATAGATGGTTGGCTAAATAAATAAAATATGGGCTGGTAAATTTGTTCAGGTAGAGCCGCTCCAACTTGACTTGAAAGATATCCCCTCATTTGTTCAAATTTACAGACCAGGCTATCACCGCAGCTTCTCTCTTACAGAAAGTGCTACAAGCCAACACCAAGTATAGCAAACTTGAATCGGGATCAATTGAACAAGCACACGGCCTTCCGTTTTTGAATGTTTGTGGTTGGTCGCATCCGGTTATCCCGAGCTTATCTTCGTTCAATAATGACCTCTCAATCAAGTCCTCCTGCCAGCGTTATAGATGGCACCGCCCTGGCCTTGTATGTTCATTGGTCATTACATTCACTTTTGTTCATTGATCTCGATCTATCAGGTCGATTCGCCAAGATGTCGCTCAGCGAATCAAATCAACCCAGGCTATTTTTCCTCGTTTCCAGCCTCTATTAGCCATCGTTCAAGCCGGTGAACGCCCTGACTCTTCTGTGTATGTGCGCATGAAATCGAAGGCTGCTCAAGAAATCGGAATCAAATTTAGACACATCGCCGTCCCCGTTGAGTCGTCTGTAGAAGAGATTGTCCAGATCGTGAAGAATTTGAATGCAGATGAAACCATTAGTGGAATTCTTGTACAGCTTCCTCTAGGAAGTCATGTAACTTCGGCAGGCGAACGGCTCATAACAGAAGCTGTGAGCCCCGAGAAAGATGTCGACGGGTGAGCCTCATCACTGATAGCAAGATATCATCCAATTGATATACCTAGATTCCATGCTTACAACATAGGACGCCTTTCTTCGCGTGCATCCGACCCTATGTTTGCTCCATGTACTCCTTCTGCAGTCATTCGTCTCTTGAAATCCACTGGCGTACCCATATCTGGTTCCAACGCTGTTGTACTTGGCCGAAGTGATATCGTGGGCAGTCCCGTAGCGTCTATGCTCAGAAAAGAGGATGCTACCGTTACCCAATGTCACAGTAAATCCAAAAACATCCCGGATATTGTACCTCCGTCCATTTACCAGTTTAAACACTGCGGCTGATGTATTTGCGTCCTCAGGTCAAAGCCGCCGATATCGTTGTGGCTGCAATTGGAAGTGCAGAGTTCGTGAAAGGCTCGTGGATCAAACCTGGAGCCGTTGTCATTGATGTTGGTATCAATTATGTTCCTGGTAGGTTAAATGATAGTCAATCAACGACATTTGTCACACTACCTTTTTGAAGATGATACCAAGAAGTCTGGGCAACGCCTTGTAGGAGATGTGGAATACTCTGCTTCGTCCAAGGTTGCATCCCACATTACACCAGTTCCGGGAGGCGTTGGACCCATGACAGTCGCGGTACTTATGGAAAATACCTTACATGCTGCGACGCGTCAATGGGAGCATGCAAGAAACAGAAAGGTTAAACCTTTGACCTTGAAAATATCTGCCAAAGTTCCCAGTGATATCGACATAGCTATGGCACAAATACCAAAGCCGATCGTGGAGCTCGCTGAGGAGATTGGTATACTCTCAAGCGAACTTGAAAGTTACGGCCAATACAAAGCGAAGGTGGATCTTAGCATTCTTGACCGCCTTAATCACCGTCGAGATGCGAAATACATTGTTGTCTCTGGGTAAGAAAATAATTCTTATCAGACTATCAATTTCGCTGAAAATACCTTCAAGTATTACTCCCACCCCACTAGGAGAGGGAAAATCCACAACAACTATTGGGCTCGCACAAGCGCTTGGCGCAGAACTTGGTCGGCCAGCGTTCGCATGTGTGCGTCAACCTAGTCAAGGACCAACATTTGGCATCAAAGGAGGAGCTGCTGGCGGAGGGTACAGTCAAGTTATTCCCATGGACGAGGTACGCAATACCTCATAATCCGGACATTCATTCGCTGAACCTATCTTAGTTTAATCTCCACCTTACTGGAGATATTCATGCTGTATCTGCAGCTAATAATTTACTCGGTAGATTTGTTCCCCACCATTCTCCTTTGCTAACTTCTGACGTGTTGTGGATAGCCGCTGCTTTAGATGCCCGAATTTTCCACGAAGGCACACAGACAGATAAAGTGATATCTATTTTAGAGCCATCTTCGACACAAGTCTAATTTTTGAATAGGCTTTGTACAATCGCCTAGTACCGTCGAAGAAGGGAAAGCGAGAGTTCGCACCTCTCATGTTAAAACGTCTCAAGAAACTCGGCATCGACAAGACGAACCCTGACGAACTGGCACCGGAGGAGATCACACGTTTTGCTAGACTAGACGTTGACCTCAACACAATCACATGGAATCGGGTCATGGACACAAATGATCGCTTTTTACGTAAGATCACCATTGGTCAAAGCTCGACTGAGCAGGGACACGAACGAACGGCTGGTTTTGATATTGCCGTCGCCAGCGAGTGTATGGCTATTCTCGCGCTGACGACAAGTCTGGAGGATATGACCAAACGTCTCGGCGCCATGGTCGTTGCAACGAGCAAACGGGGTGATCCTATCACTGCTGACGACATTGGTGTTTCTGGTGCTCTAGCCGTCCTTTTAAAGGATGCCATAAAACCGAATCTGATGCAGACTCTCCAGGCAAGTTTGTCTCTTTAGCCTTCCAGACTCTTCTTCATGCCTCCAGTAAAACAGGGAACCCCCGTGTTCGTACATGCTGGCCCTTTTGCTAATATTGCTCATGGCAATTCCTCCATTCTTGCGGATCGTGTTGCGCTCAAACTTGCCGGAACAGAGGAGGGTGATTCATCAGATAGAACCGGATATGTTCTGACCGAAGGCGGTTTCGGAGCTGACATGGGCATGGAAAAGTTCTGCAATATCAAATGTCGTGTCAGTGGGCTTACACCTGACGCCACTGTTATTGTTGCAACAACTCGTGCTCTGAAAATGCATGGCGGCGGTCCTGAGGTTACACCTGGCAAACCACTTCATGACACATACACCAAGGAAGATCTGGTAACACTGAAGGAAGGAAGCAAGAACCTGCAGAAGCATATCACGAACGCACGAAAGTTTGGAATCAAGGTCATCGTCGCTATCAACCGATTTGCGTAAGTTAGAAGGCATTCCTTAATGTTCATCGGCTGAATGCGATATTAGGTCTGATTCTCCCGCGGAACTTGCGCTGCTCCGAGACGAGGCATTGAACGCCGGCGCCGATGCTGCCATCGTCAGCAACCATTGGGCAGAAGGTGGTGCAGGAGCGAGAGCTGTTGCTGAGGCTGTTGTCGAGATCTGCGAAGGAACCTCGCAATTCAAATTTCTGTATGACCTTGAACTCCCGATCGAAGAGAAGATCGATATCATTGGCAAAGAAATATATGGCGCCGATGGCATCGAACTCAGTGACCTTGCGCGTCAACAAGTAGAAACCTATACCCGTCAAGGCTACAGTAATCTGCCAAGTAAGTAATCAACAATTTTCCCGTTGATCAATCACCCACATTCTGCAACCAAGTCTGCATGGCTAAAACACAGTATTCCTTTTCACATGATCCAAAACTTAAGGGTGTCCCAACTGGTAAATTGTTCTTCTTTTGGATTGCAATTTATTGGGTTTAACATGTTACTTGTTTAGGCTTCACCCTACCCATCCGTTCTGTGCGTTTGTCTGCTGGAGCAGGATTCCTCTATCCAATTTTAGGCGACATGCAAACCATGCCAGGTCTTGGTACACGCCCTGGTAAGTAATCACATGATTTGCAACCAGTTTCATTGACTAATGTCATATTAGGATTTTGGGAGGTTGGCCTTGACCCTGAAACAGGTAGAGTTGTCGGTTTGTTCTAAAAGAAATCGAGTTGTACAGTATACCAAATCTTTGTATGATATCAATGGCGCAAGAAATTTCGACTAAGGGATGAAAACATTGAGCTTCCCTCTATATCATGGAATGGTGGATTAAGTATGAACTCTGATTTGGCGACCATCAGGTAGTCGTGCAACACCTGCAAATTCAATGAAAGGAGGCAAAACTATCGGTGACCCTGCCGGTGCTAGTGTTCCACTTTGCTCGTCAGTTATGATTTTGTTCAAGGCTACATCGACCACTCTCTGATACGTATTCCCAGCTTGGTCGAGGTAATCCAATGTGTTGTTGCTAGTTCCATTTCCCGTGTTTCCATTTGGAGACACGTTGAAGAAGCCACCTAAGATGGAGAACCTCAGGCTTGCCAATATGGAAACAACAGGGACCTTACTCGCTATCTGGCGCTCCCGGATATTCGACCTTACCATGATCGGCAACGGTAAAAGATCACGATTGTATGAGTGGTCGAAAAGAGCTTTGACTAGTGACACAAATTTAAATAATTGATGAATCGCACTGATAGTGAGAACCTACAGCTATTTCCACTAGGATCTAAAAGTGTCAAATTGATGGCGAGCGGGAAGGAGAATTCATCAAAGACAACGGAAGCACCATTGTGCGTCGACAACATCGTGCCAGATGTAGTTTGAAGCACGTTCTAAATGGATGGGAATTGGGTTGACGAAATCGAATGTAGGACACTGTAGAATTTCACCTACTTGAATAGATGCATTATTCAGAAAATTCTGCACGTTTTTATACTGCAAATCTTGAAACCAAACAACGTTGTTCACCACACCGTTGCCACTGATAATCGTAGATTCAATATGAACTCGTCGTGTCGCAGAAACAGTCACATTCACATCTCCATTTTTACCCACACTTCCCACAGTGGTGGTTTGTGAAAAGGGTTCGACAGAGTATTGGATCATCTTGCCGGTTGTAGGCTTGGAGGATGTATCAGTGAATACCTGCAGCACAGCTGACAGGAACCAGTTTTGGAGGATGGTATGATCATCTTCTGCTGACGCCACATCGAAGGAAATGGCGTGCGGATTTCCATCTGTCAGTATTGGGACGAATGGTGTGAGGTCCAAGAAGTATGTTGGCAAATCCAAGGCGCCATACGATGTTATAGGTCTGCAATTATCGATCCGATTAAATGTACAGAAATGTACAATATCCACTTTAGAGGCTCACCTCCAAGCTGTAGGGAGTATCCCACCTGTGAATATTGTTGCATACGGATATGCCACCCCGGCTACCTTTCCGTCGACCAACAGCCGAACCTCACGGAATGGCCCTTGACCGAGTGCCGCGCCTGGAGGTAGCTGGGAAACAAATTCGTTGGCAGTATTAAAATACTGTTAAAAGCCGATAACAATCAGCTAAGGCTCAACACTGCAAGGCGAAACAGAGAACCCAGAACTCTTCCTGTCCATTTCCCGAGGCATATAATTCGGCATATATTTGAACGGCATTTCTAGGGAAGGTGACATTCAACTAAGTAGAAATTGTGAATGATAGGCCAGAAACTCGAAAAGACACATAACATAACATACTGAGAAGGTGGGGGGAACCGACACTTCACCACCCGTCTTATTACTGAGGGAAGAAATGGGGATGAGAAGATCGGATTGTTTTGCTGGAGGATGACTTGGAGATGATGCATAGAAAGTGGCATGCAAGACCGCTATTCAAGAGTAATGTTGATGCGTGCATCAGCTAGAACTTGAGTATCCTTTCGTCAACGGAGGAAGCCTTACTTGAATAAATCCCATCTAATCCTGGTTGAATGAGATTATCAAGCTGGAGAATAAAAGTGCCTTGTTTATTAAACAGAGGCGTGTATCGCGTTACATCCTTGATATAAGTCCAGATGATACCGTCCCCACGCGTAGGTTCCGGTGTAGATGTACGCCATACTGTAGCAGTAAGAGAAAAGTCATTAAATAGCTGTCTTGAAGTCAAAAGCTGGATGTTCACTCGCTCTCTACATTGTGGAATGTAAATATTCCAAGGCGATCGAATTGAGTCCCATTGCTAGTGACGGTGAAATTGAGTGTGATGGCAGCCCAAGAGCCTACAGGACCGCAATCTACTGGAGGCCTTGATGAAATCTTTAAACAAAAGGGCGAGATAAGATTTGACGTGATTCATACGTATATTCCACGACTTCTGCACTGAAATTACAGTTTATGGTCAAGTGCGCATTTTAATGTAAGGTACTCGTACCTGCCAAAAGAAAATGCGAAATCACGTCTGAGGATTGTCTATCGGTTATTACCTTGCACCAAAGATCATAGCAACGACTCACTGAAGTATTTCAATTGTACACTGCTTTGTATCCTTCGGTACTGGAGGAGGTTGCGCTACCTGAAAATCAACCAAAACATTGGAAGCTGAGAGATGCACAGACACAAAAATCAGCAAAACAGTGGTAAGGAAGTGTAGAGCCCGCATGAATGGCTCAAAAGGACAACTCGTCAGGTAGAGAGGACCCTTAATAAGAGGTAGTCCAATAGGGCAAAGCAAGCATCCTGGGAAACCCTTGAAAGCCCACCTCATGCTTCGGTTACGCACGGGTATTAGTTGTCGTGCGACGCGCCGAGTGCTATACATATATTCTCGCCTTGACCAAAATAAAAGTAGAATCAGGATAGGATATACCCACCGTAGGTTTTCTTGAGGTGCCCACCTTGAGCCCTACTTATAACTAGCTTACCTTATAGCATCCGAAAAAGTTCAATGACCATGATGATCGAGGTAACAGGTAACATACTAATTCCGATGAAAAACGAAAACCATACACTGTACATTCACCGAGAAAATAGTCAACAAACCTTTGTCTCTCAAAATTGGTGATTGAAAACTTGTTCCTCTGTTGTTTTATTCTGCTGTTGTTTGTCTGGTACTTGTGGTGGTTCACCATATAACCCGCCTTCGGGGTCTTCAGGGAATTCATTAACTGCCTCCCGCGTACTCGCAGCTTCTGATGATTTCCGTTTCCTCCTCTTCTTCTTTCCAGAGTCACCCTCCGACGTCATAGAGTAGGCGTCCTGCGTCCTCTCCCATCTGTCTTTCTTCTCTTTTTTCTTCTTCTTCCCTCGTTTGCCTGTGCTTATGGGTTCTACATCGTCGAAGTTTGCAGGATAATGCCATCTTCCGGATGATGATGGAGCAGAAGATTTGTCAGGATTATAGAATTGTTCATCATCAGGGCGCCAAAGTTCTCCATTGATTTGTCTCCGTTGTTTGGCGTTACCACCTTCTAGGGAAATATCGATGCTGGAGCCATGTTCCTGACCTTCTTCATATGCTTGACCTTCGTGTGTGGACTGCGGTAAGCGGTCATTGTAGCGATTGGCCCATTGACTTTTACGCTCCTTCCGTTTGATTTCGGAGGTATCGACCAGGCCATAGCGCTGGATCCATTTGGGTGTTCGAGCATGATTCTTGTTGTTTCTTATATTCTGAGGCAGATCGAGCAATGTGAACGAATGATGAATAAAGAGAAATAGGAAATAACCTGGATATAGAAGTTGTGGCCATGACCTGAAAGCAAGGGTCAGATACAAGTAAAAAAAAAAGGGGGGGGGGGATTAAGATGGTACCAGGTATGTATCCACAAATTGTTAGTAAGAGATTGAGCCAAAAGTCTTTCCCAATTCCAAATCTAGCAGCGACAGCTGGGAAGATATTGAACAAATTGGAATCAATCAATAGTTGATAAGTTACAGATACCTATAGGTGGGAAGACGGTACCCATGATGAAGAGTAATACAGCATAACCATGATGTCGCCTTGGGGTCAGGTCTACCTTTGAAGGAATATAGTTTGCCTCTGGAGACATCGTTTGAGGAAAAGCTGTGCGGGTAGTCACAATTATTCACAAGTTTGTTTGGTTCAATGGTTGGTTTTGTCCTACTTACCCTCATCTCCTATGGATCACGAGGAGCACGTCTTAAACCTTTCGGACGTTGTTCACGACGACGGCGAACAAGATGACACAGAGTCGACGGATGAACCAACTCAATCTCACTTTACCCCTAATTCAACAATGCTATCCCCTCTTCATGATAATTACCCCGTCTCAGAGCATTCCTCTCATCATCTCACTACAGCCGTTTCTTACTCGGTTGAGATGCTTGAACGTGAAATCGCCAGTCTTCTCAATCAGAATGCTTCTGCAGCCTCAGCCGCTTTACTCAGCGCTGCTGCTCAACAGCGGCAAGCCAATCTAGGTCTTGGACGGGAGCCAAATGACGGCTTAGATGGGAACTCAGAAAACATTGCTGGTCTTGGCCTTGGCTTGAGTGGCCTTGCTGCCGTTTTACAAGCTGTGCATGCTCAAGGTCTGAATCCGAGACCGGAAGGCCACCAACGCGAGTCAATACCGTCAAAGGAACAGCGGACAACCAGAACCGCACCAGCATTTCACTCCCTTACTGCTGGCGGCGAAACTTCTGAAAACAGTTCCAGAAAAAGGCGACGAGGGGATGGCAAAAGCGGCTCGGAAGGCTCGGATTATTTCTTTTCAGAACGTGAGGATGGTAGTGACAGGGAAGATTATCCGGAAGGTGGACTCCGTCCTTCATCATCCCCCCACCGACCAACGGGTGATACTCCCGTCACGTCGAATGAACTTGCCACTGTTTCAAGTGAATTTTCAGATATTAATGATATTCTAAATCAATTTTCTGCACAGTTTGAGCCAGAGCACGCTCATGCTCATGACATGTCGACTCCTGACTCGCCCCCAGTTATCTCACATGTTCAAAATGTTCAGCCAGACATTCCCATAACACATCCACTGCCTCTACCGCCTTTACCCATCCTAGCACCATCAAATCGCGTTAGCGTCCCTCAACCTGTGGCTTCAACGTCCACTTCTGGCCCAGCTGTTGATTTGTCAACCAAACGGTCCCGGAAGAACCAGGGGAAAGAGAAAGGACCCAGTATACATACTTGTGAAGAGGAACATTGCCAAAAATCATTCACCCGACGAAGCGATCTTGCGCGTCACATGCGAATACATACCGGGGAACGACCTTTTGTGTGTTCGCACAGTGGTTGTGGAAAGACTTTCATTCAGGTGCTTCCCTTTTCGTTCAATTCCAGTATCTATTTACTTCTTGTTATTTAGCGTTCTGCTCTTCATGTACATTCTCGTGTACACACTGGTGAGAAGCCCCACTGCTGCGAATATCCAGGATGCGGCAAGACGTTCGGTGATTCGAGTAGTCTGGCACGTCACCGGCGGACCCACACCGGCAAACGGCCTTATAAATGCGAAGATCCAAGTTGTGAAAAAACGTTTACCCGTAGGACAACATTGACAACACACATGCGCACTCACGATCCTACGTGGGAGCCAGATCCAAACGTGTGCGTACCAAAATCCCTGCTGTCGGTCAAACTTAACTGAACGTTGGAATGTAGAAAATATAACTTCAAAGGAAAGAAGCGCAAAATTACGGATGACGACGAGGAGCATGAACTTGCTGAATCGGTGAGGACGATTTCGGCGTTATTTCAAGCAGGCGGCAATTCGATGTTACCACCCCGAGACGCCGATGAACCCTTGGAACTTCGTGTGGCCAGTATTAGTGCTGAGATCGCGGCAGCAATAGCACAAGCGCAAGCTCGAGGATACGATGATGAAGAGGACGAAGACGGAGAAGAATCGGGATCCGGGCAGGAGATGGGCACCATTGGGCCTAATACCAGTGGAATTCGAGGTGTGAGCGTTAGCGAGGTGGCAGGGCATGGGGAAAGATCTTCCGGGATAAGAAGGGGCGAGGAGGACGAGGACAGTGATGCCTTTCCGGCACCCTTGCGAGCGAGAAAGGCGCGTGAACTGGCGGCTAGCAAGAGAAAGCGATAAGATAAAGTTAAATTATTATATAATCCATCCGACTCTGTCCGATTGGCCACGTGATGATTAATGAACGGAATGTGTTGAGCCGCTAGTAGTGACAGTTCCGTATACGATAACACATTATTATTTAGTTCCAGCCGACTCTGTCCGGGTCTTAATTATCTGACTTATATAACTCTCTCTCGGAGTCCCTCTTCTCAAAATGTCTGCAGAAAACGTACCAAGCGTTGATCTTATCACTCTCACTCGGTATTCAGCTTAGAATTTTAATAATCACCTGTCTCCTGATTTATTTTGTAGACATGTCCTCAGTGACCAATTGCGCTTGGGTTCAGCAGCGACTGGTGATCTGACGCTGCTACTAACGGCAATCCAAGTTACTTCAAAGTTCATTGCGACTAATGTCCGGAAGGCCCGCCTGATCAATCTGTGGGGGCATTTCAATCTGCTTGTCTAAAATATTTGCTCAACCTCTCTAGTGTTGGTCTCGCAGGTGAAACGAATGTCCAAGGGGAGGAACAAAAGAAACTGGATGTCCTTTCAAATGACATCATGGTCAATGCTCTCCGTGCGTCGGGTAAAACGGCAGTCCTTGTATCAGAAGAACTTGACGACGCTGTCATAATCGAGGATGGCTACAAGGGCAGATATTGCGTTGTCTTTGACCCGCTCGATGGTAGCAGCAACATCGATGCTGGTGTGAACATTGGTACGATATTTGGGGTGTATGCAGTGGTGTGTTACTTTGTTTCTCGATCTCTATCTATTCACAATTTAACTGTTTTTCTGAAAGCAACCGGGTTCTACAGGCACCGTTGCAGACGTCCTTCGTCCTGGAAGCGAAATGGTTGCCGCCGGTTATACTATGTGCTTTTCTGTTACTCTTTCCACCCTTCCCTCTGTTTTAACGAGACTTGCAGGTACGGTTCCTCTGCTAACCTTGTTCTCTCGACAGGATCGGGTGTGAATGGATACACACTTGACGCATCTCTTGGCGAATTCATTCTTACACATCCTAATGTAAACATTCTTTCCAGTTCAGCGCATCTCAATCGGACTCATCTCTGCATAGATCACCATTCCCTCCCGTGGCAAAATCTACTCGTTCAACGAAGGAAATGCCATGTACTTCCACCCCCCTGTCACGGCTTATCTCAAGTCCATCAAATATCCAGCTAGCCCCAAAACACCCTACAGTGCTCGATACATAGGATCCATGGTGGCTGACGTTCACAGGACACTGCTCTATGGAGGCATTTTTGGTTACCCGAATGATAAAAAGAGCAAGAATGGGAAATTGAGATTACTTTATGAGGCATTCCCCATGGCATTTTTAATTGAGCAGGTAGGTCAAGTTGTATTTTTTTCTAGTTAGAAGAGACTGATGAAATGGATGGGGGGAAAAAAGGCCGGAGGAATTGCAACAACGGGTACCAAAAGGATTTTGGATATTGTTCCTACTGGGATCCATGAGCGTTGCCCTGTATTTCTCGGAAGTCGGGACGATGTTCAAGACTTGATGAAGTTCTACAAGGAGATTCCTGCAGAGTCTTCCTAGAGATTGTAATCTAAGAAATGCCTACTTTTGGTAATCATGTCTGATTATATAATCCCGATATCTTCTCTCAAGCTGTCAAATGTCCCTGCGAATTAAGCTTCCAGCGCTAAAGCCACCACCAAATTCAACGCCTGTGCTTATGGAGGTTTGTCTTGATTTAAGATGACTTAATTCATATCATTTGAGCCGGAATTTTCAGCGGAATGAGCAGCCCAAACGCAAACGTAAGAGGACACAACGTTATGTGGGCTCAGACAACGACTTGGTCGCTATTGAGACCGCGGTCGTAGACAAGCATCGGCGTCAGGACTCCCTCATAGATATTGATGTGGTTGGCGAAGACGAACATGAACAAGATGATCAACATTCCGAGCCCTCGAATCATGCCATTGCTAAACCAAAAACCAAGTCTAAAGGGAAGGTTGCTGGTGATGGTCCACCGACTAGGAAGAAATCACGGAGGGTTGTGGCATCTGATCCTGAGACAGAGGATGAATACTTGGATGTCGTTTTAGATGCTATGGGCAGCGGACGCGAACTTGAAGACGACGACGAGAACGACCGTTTTCAACCTGACCCGACGCTTACAACTAAAGGTTCAAAAGGAAAAGGGAAAGTTTCGGCGAATGCATCAGGTAAAGGAGGTGCTAAACGAAAGACGAAGGTAGACAATACTTCTGAAGTTCCGACCACCAGCAAAAAGAGACCAAAGGCGATACCCAAACCCGACGAGGTGCCCGTTGATGTTGCTGGTGATGGCTCTTCCACACCTAATGTTTCCATAGCGGGGGACCGCTCTATCCACACCATTCCCAAACCCGATTCACCTCCCCCGTCTGCGCCAGCGCCTCAACAGCCCCCACCGAGAAAACAAAAACTACCTACGATCAAGAAAGTCAAGCTTCCTACCCTCAGCACATCGACTTCGACAATTGTGAAGGACACTGTTGTGCTACCACCAGGGAGCAAACCCACACAGGATGGGGTCCGCAAGACGCTGAATGGGACGATAGATATTGACTTGTCGAACAAATCTATCTACGAAGAAATCTTTTCCAAGACAGTATGCATTACTATTAAATGCTGGTCTTTTGTTTCTTGATCATGTTTCTGTAGGGCCAAGGAGACGGGGGGACGCCACGGACTGGGGGGAACCGACGGACCAAAGAGGAAGAAAGACGGAAAGAGTTGAACCGACAAAGGGATGAGGCAAAAGCCAAACGGGCTTTGGAAGCAGTGCGATTCTCCTCTGTCACCAAGTTAATTTCATGGGTTAACATTTGGTTAATAGCGGCAAACATTCGATCTCCAAGCCCAATTTGATAGAATATCTCGCTTTGAAGAAAAGTTAAAAGCCGAGCATAGTTCAGCGTTGTACCCTAATTTTTTAGCTGCCAAGTGGAGAGAAGACTGGGAGAAGGAGAAACGAAAACAGAAGGGGAAGGATTGGCACGATTCCATCTATTCAGATGAATCTACTGCAAGGGAGGAGGGTGAAGTGAGATGAGTAGTTTGTTGTGTTGTCTGTGAAATCTCAGTTCGATAAAAACACAGAAAGCATCCTGAAATTCTCAAACAGTTAATACAACATTCAATAAATATGCCCTATGGTCATGGCCCAGGCCCCAAAGTCTCCACAATCCTTGCACTGAGTATTTCGACCTGTTTGAAACAAGTATCAAACCATTTTCTTGATTTATCACTCCCTAGCCGTCGTAAGAGCTCTAGAGCGTTGAGTTGTTCTTCCACCGATAGCTGATTGTTTTGGGAAGGAAATAGCGTTCGCTGAAACTCTTTGATAACGTCTCTGAGAGACTGCAGGTAAACGGAGACATTTGGAAGTTGTTGTGGCGCGTACATGGAAGAGATGATATCGTCAGAAGCAATCAGAAGATCGCTCGAAAGTGTGACCAGAGCGTCGTAGGTTAAATTATCGCATTCAAGGGCATCTGGAGAAAGTACATCTCGAAGAACACGTTTGTGTAACAGTACTACAAGTTTGATGAGTGCTTGTACCTAGATGAAGGATCATGTACTGAGGGTGGCCGTTATTCAAAAAAGAAAAAGGCGAAGAACCCACTTTTTCTGTTCGATCTAATTCGGCGGGAGATAATTTCATAGTGGAGTTGATACCGAGCTCTTCCCATTCGTTGTCAATAAAATCGTCGTCTTCAGGGTCTTCGGAGCTGGCTGGTTTATAAACTTGCTGAATCTCTTCTGCACCATCTACTATCGATTCATGATTCTGTAGCCACTTTTTCCGTACAGCTTCTCTGGTTGTCAATGATAGGCCGCCTGGTTTGCGAGCCATATCGATAATATCATGGACAGCTCCCGTCCGTACAAGGTATTCTTCTGTTACTCTAGTTGAGTCCAAGAACATTTGAGCCAGAGATTCAACTGCCTCTATCACAATCTGAACAAGGGAAGTATATTCTTTTAGCAGTGTTGCAGCTTGATCTCGACGCATGAGCCGAATAGATTGAACAAGTGCAGCCACGTTATTGGAGAGATCATTTAAAGGAACGAGGGCCGCTTTATACTGAGGAGAGGGTGGCTTCAGAGCCAGTGCGACCTTTGTCGATGATGCATGTATGAGGGAGAGCAGGGACAGGAAATCTTTTCGAAGTGTCGGGAAATCGGATGAAGGATACCTATCCTGAGCTGGTTTATCGCTGCCAATGGCTATCAAAGCTGCCTTGCAACTTTCGACTAGGAGAGTCAGTGCTAAAGTGATAAAAGGTCAACAAATTGTTTAGACATACGAAGATTGAATACATACCTACTTGATTATCGGACATGGGTTAGAATCGGGACAATTGGAATATTTGATCAAGTAATTCGGGAGAGGCCACGTGCACACCTTTCCAAATACTTCATACCATTAGGGAACCCGGGATGCTAAGGAACTCCCTTGTAAGTCATTCTCAACCCTTGTCTTATATTATAGTCTGACATATACGCCTTTATTTTTTTCAAGGTGTCGGGGGTGCTGCGCGCCTCAGCGGCTCGAGCTAACCCCCCAAGGCCTTTTCCAGCGGCTGGCACCCGTTTTTTCTGCAAGGTAATTCCGCAGGCTCATACACTACCCGCATCGTTGGTCTTTCAGGAACGGCACCACTCTTTTCTATATCAGCCATGTAGTCATCGAATGCTTTCGCTTGGTTCTATTTTTTCGCGGTCAAAACCGATAGCAGCACCCACCCCCCTCGTTGTCGCACATATTACGCGTCTCGAAGCAGAAGCTAATGTTCACCCACATGATGTGGCTAAGCAAGTGACACTTTTTGAAGCATTGCTTGCAACAAACCTCAAATCGTCGCATGAGTTGGTCATTACACGTTGGGAAAAGATGTGCGAATTTGTGAGTTCAGCCTTTTGCTCAGGCATCTTCACAATGTTAACCTTTTCATAGGACCCTACTTCACCACTGCTAAAATCAGCGGCTGCATTCAAAGTATATCTTACATGCCTTCAGAACGTTGGACAAAGTGCATCCATCAGTGCTGCCGTGCAAAAACGCGACAATCTTCTAGCAACACAAGAAGCCGCAACAGCTGACGATACTGATCCAGCTGACGTTACAGATTCTTCTGGCTCGACAGCCAAAGCAAGTGCGCCGGGGAACTCAACTACAACTTCTTCGCATTCTACAAGCCAGGATGTCGCTCGTGATGTTTTAGCCAACCCTAGTGTCCATGGTACCCCTTCTCCGAATTCAACCTTAGATCCTTTGAAATTGGCGCTAAATGGCGAGATGAGCCAGACGACTCCCATACAGGTTTCCATTGTTGAAAGTATGTCAAATCAAACCTGTAACATTAATATCTGTTATTCAACAGTCTATTGTAGGAAAGGCCGCTTGGTTTCCACGTCTTTTTCGTTTCGTCATCTACATGTGCTTCGCCTCGTTCTGTGAGTTCTATTTAACTTTAAGCTAATCTCGCGTAAGATATCCTAACTTTCGCTCATAGTTTTCTTGGCCATTTTATCCGTCTTTTTCGAGAATACCGGTTTCATGAAAGCCGGTCCTCGTCAGTCTCAATTCGAGCCTTCCGAAGGCACTGCTGTGACATTCAGTGATGTCCATGGCGTCGACGAAGCCAAAGAGGTGTTTTGGTCGAATTCTTCTGATTGAATGATGTTAAATCAGGATATCAGGAATTGCAAGATGTTGTATCATTCTTAAAGGACCCCACATCTTTTGCAACTCTCGGTGGTAAACTACCGAAAGGTGTTTTACTGACTGGGTTGGAATTTATCCTTTGCACTTAGAACCACTTTCATCTACTGAAATTTCTCCCCCAGGCCACCAGGAACCGGAAAAACCATGTTGGCCCGAGCCGTTGCTGGAGAAGCTGGAGTTCCTTTCTTTTTTGCATCCGGGTAAGGGAACAACCACGGGTGTTGGCATTTCCTAATACACCGTATAGGTCCGATTTCGAAGAGATGTTTGTTGGTGTCGGCGCTAAAAGAGTCCGAGAGCTCTTTGCCGCCGCTCGGAAGAAAGAGCCTGCCATCATCTTCATCGATGAGTTAGATGCCGTTGGTGGTAAACGCAGCAGCCGAGATCAACAGTATATGAAGCAAACTTTGAATCAGTTGCTTGTAGAGATGGATGGGTTCCAGCAATCTGAAGGCGTTATCGTAATCGCTGCAACTAATTTTCCAGAAAGTTTAGACCAGTGAGTCTCCTTCAATGTGGAAATAGATTTCCTAAATTGAGTATTTCTTTCTTTTTTTTTTCAAAGGGCTCTTGTTCGTCCTGGTCGATTTGACAAACTTATTGCTGTACCTCTACCTGATGTGCGAGGTCGAGTGCAAATCCTTCAACACCACATGCGCGGCGTGACTGTCGCAAAAGGTAGTTATGCTCCTCTTACCACTTTCCGGAATCCTAAATACTGTATACTTAGATGTTGATCCCAAAATACTTGCCCGTGGAACACCTGGCTTCTCAGGCGCAGATCTCCAGAACATGGTGAAGTATGACTTTTTTCTGCTGTCAACGTAAACTTGTGTGAATGTTGATATGTTGTTTAGCCAAGCTGCCATTCAGGCTTCTAAGCTACGTGCAAAAGAAGTCGACCTTACGCACTTTGAATGGGCAAAGGTATTCACTCGTTATGAAACAATTGTCAACTACAGTAATGATGCATCTGCTAGGATCGAATTCTCATGGGAGCCGAGAGGAAGAGTCAATATCTTGATCCACAAGCTAAACTTGCCACGGCTTATCATGAGGTATGTCATTAATTTTTTTTTATCTTTATCTTTTTTCCTAACCTCTATGCAGGGTGGGCACGCCCTTGTTGCCCTCTTTACAGATGGAGCAATGCCCTTACACAAGGTCACATGCGTTCCTCGTGGTCATGCTCTGGGATATGTGAGTCTCACTGACCTGGCTTGCCGCCGTAATCTGATTTCCGTGTTTTTCTTTCAAGACATCCTTACTTCCCGAAGATGATCGACATTCCGTAAGTTTCAAGCAGTACCTTGCAGGCATTGATGTATCTATGGGCGGTCGTGTTGCTGAGGAATTGAGCAAGTCTTTCTTTGCTAATTCACTGGTGTTTCCCACTCTTAATAGTCTCCTATTGTCAGTTTATGGAACCGAAAATGTCACAAGTGGGGCAAGCTCTGACATTCGAAGTGCGACTCGGACAGCGCAATCCATGGTTAAGGTAGTTGGTTTTGCGATTTAGACAAGTTGACCAACGATTTTGAACAAATTCCCCTTATGCCTAGCATTGGGGTTTCTCTAAACTAGGTCCTGTCTTTTATGATGATAGGGATGCGTCGATGAGCCCTCGGAGGAGAGAAGAAATCGAGGAAGAAGTCGCCAGGTGAGTGATATAGTTGTTGCTGAATGCGGGAAAAGAGCTTCAATCAATCATCTTCTTCACATTGGGTCTCTTGTAAACGCTTGATCTAACTGCGCTCAATACAGTCTTATTCGAGGTGGAGAAGCTCGCGCAACGGCCCTGTTGACGTCTAAATTGACTGAACTGCATAGAGTATGTCAAGTTCTACTTCCCTGTGCCTTCTTGTCTGAACTATGTTTTGTAGCTTGCCCACGCCCTGGTAGAGCATGAAACCTTGAACTTAGAGGAAGTCAAGAAGGTAATCGAGGGCGAGCCTTTACGGACTATTACCGAAGTATTGGAAGACGACATCAGTAATCTAGATTCTAAATCATCTTAATGGGAAGCAAAATATCACGGCTTGCAACTTGACCTTTTAAATTCTTGGCCAACTTCCAAGGTAAGTAATCACAATATGACCGCACAACTCCTGTCAATCTGGAATATCAACCTGGGGTTAATGTCGACAACAAGGCGCCCCAATGTTAACTCGGATTGTATGTAAAATGGTACAGTAATGCGAGATGAATTAGGTACATGTGCCTGCTTCTACAAATGTTTGGGCCTCCGACAGTGAATGTGGCGCATAGAGGTGGTCTAGGTAATATTAAAAGCACCAAGTGACAAACGACGACTGGCATTATAAGTGAGTACTAATATGAAATTTGTGTAACATGATCACTGACGGTGGCTGGCATGCCGTGGTCACGGACAGAGGTTGAAGACTACATAAAGTTCTCCATCAAATTGCGGAGCGACTCTCAGGCCTCAGGCACTCGAGATTAATGTGACGGCAGTGTTTAAGAACACAATCATTGTATATATGGATGTGCGTACGCCGTCCTTGTCCCACTTTGAACTGCGATGGACTCCGACTCCTTCGCCTGCGTTCCCAGGTGCCATGCATTCGGGTTCGAATAAAGGAGCGGACCGAAACTTGTCGCCTGAGTCTCTTGCCTGGCACCCTGCTTACAGTTTATCTTGATGTAGATTGACATTTACGATAACGCAGGTGCATTCAGGCTGCTATCTGATTATTGCCTCATTCTGACAGCTCCTTTTCCATGATTAGCCTGAACATGCCATAACTTGTGTCTTGTTAGGACTGGCCGTCCCGGGCCCCACTGTCTGGCCAGCTGTTGTACCCATCTGTTTGGAATGCAAACCAGCGCAACTCGAACTGGCTCGCAAAAATATGGCGTTGCAATGTGCATGCAACCTTTATAAGGTCCTTAAATTCCCCAGGCAAAGGGTAGCGCTGTGACTTCACCAATACTGCCTCTCTGTTACTCGAAAGCAAGGTAGGCCGAGCGCCACTGGGTATATCGCGGAATCAGGGATCTCTGATATGCTTCCTAGTGTTCAGTCCAGATTAAACTCAAAAAAAGCTACGATTGGGATCAAGTACGCACACCTCCTACCTCCGCCGACGAGAAGAAACAGTGAGTCTCTAACCATCCTATTCCGCGACCATAGCACGGAAATAACCTAATCACGGCAGACATGTGTCGCAGACAACTCCGATTTACAAAGTCGATTGCTTGTGGGCATCTAACTCTCAATGGGGAGAGTATTGTCGATTGCCGCTCTAATGAGTGTCATTTGAGTAGCGCCCACCTCGAGAATTGTGTAACTGCTCAATGTCGCCGGTATTATGAAAGGCCTGAACGGCTCACCACAAAAGAAGTTAGTATTGAATTTCAACTTGATGTCTTGAATCTCAGAAAAGACATAACAGGAATCTGGAAAATGTACCTATTGTTCACCTAAACGACACTTGTGACCACAAATTTCTATACCATGTTAATACAACTGTATCATACATCCAAGTCAAAGTCCATTAAAGCATGGTCGCTGATACCTCCATCTCCATAGTCTTCATCCTGTTGTCCTTCCAGGTCTAAAACCATGGCCCTTTGTTTTGCTTGAGCCTTTTCTACGTCCTCAAGAGTCCATAATGATATGCCTGTCTGATTTTCGTTTGGATTTTGAGATATTGTGCGCATAAAGAGTTTGGAAAGCGTTAATGCCATGTCTGTTGACAAGTTAGACGCCGTCTCTGTGATGTATTGGTTAATCCATCGAGGAAGCTTAGCCCTCTTATCAGCTCTTGCGAAGCGCTACCAAATAGAGTCGGTGAGGAATATAGGATTGCTGTCGAAGAGAAGCAACTAACTTTATCAGCAAATATCATTAGTCCCCAATCTGTTTTACCCCTTAGTACACGCCCTACACATTGAGCGGCATTTCGCATTGCATCAAACCCAAGGAATTCAGATTCTCGTATTCGATAAGCGTCGCGGAGATATTCTAGACGAGCTTTCAGAATTCGACTTTCAGTGTATTGGTACGGAACCCTGCCAACCAGCTGTTTAAAAGGAATATGATGACTTAGATTCGACATACCCAAACATAATCACAGCACGTCCGTAGTTATGATCGAAATCGATTCCCTCCGACACTTTGCCTCGAGCAACAGATAAGAGAACAGCGCCACGACCATTGTCACAGGCCTGTCAAGTGATCTTTGAATATGCTGTAAGTTGTCAGAGGTCCTTACGCACCCTCCTGTAGTTTTCCAGAGCGATACTTGTTTCATTGGCATCTGGCGTCTCTACAAAGATCAACTTGTGTTTCCACACTTCGTTGAGAATGCCCTGATACATTGATAAGCAACAAACTCTAGGGTAAATATTCCACCTACCATGTCATTCCATGCGGCTACTATTGATTCCATGTAGAGATAACTTGGAAAGAACGCCACAATGCCATCTGGAACAATTTTGCTGTATTCTATCAAGATACTTCCAAAGTTGCGGACCACGGCGGGGTCATTTCTGACTTCAAACCGGGAGCTAATTGCGACTTGATCGCTACCGCGAGTGACGACCTACACGAATGTTAGTCTGAAAGATATGGCATTCGGTCATGAACTGACTAAGGGTAGAAAAGCATTGCGCGTCAATGTCATGGGATAGGTTTCCTGCACAACAGGCGTGAATTGTAACATCTTGGGATACATATCTAACGGGGATATTGTCCCTGATGTAATGACGACACTGCTGAACCGTTCAAAGACGGGCTTGATAGCAAGAGATGGGTCTAAGCACCTGCAGATTGTATGAGAGGCAGAAGTGACACGAAAAAATGGACTGACGTGAAATGGAAGACTGGATTTGGAACCGTGGCATTGTCGGTCTCGAAGGGCTCGAGAATGAGCAAAAAGCCTGAATAAAGAATTTTGAGTTTGATAAGTTGAAAAGGTTGATGAGTTATACCTTTCTCGTACGTAGCGACTAAGGTCGCAAAACTTGCAACTTTCTGGAGGCTCGCATATTCATCCAGGCGGTTGAGCTCTAAAGTTCGAATGAGAGATTGTAACCTTTCGGCACAAAACCTTGTTGCGTCAGAATTAGCATCGAGACATGCAATGAAGAGCGTCAGATCCATACCGTAACGGCCGTCTTTCAATGTAGGTTATGTCTTTCAGGTGTTGCAAGAATGATAAGGGAGTTTCGGCCACAACATGAAGAACGCGCATTCGGGTCTGGATCACTTTAAGTAATCACATTGTCATTCAAAGCGGGAAAGGTACCTTCAGATATTCAACAAATCGTTTCAAAAATGCCACAAAGTGCTCTGCTTTTCGAATATTTCCGGGGATTGCCTCGTTCAAGAGATCATCAGGTAACACTAAAACCATCAGATTATGCGACATGAAGTTGTGTTCGACGTACATGGATTACCCACGAAGCCGTCGGTATCATTATCATCTGACATCGATTCCTGCAGACCTTCAACGAGCCTGGCATATTCATCCTGTAGCTTGGCAGCATCATTTGTTTTGACTCTGCGTCAGTTGAACAAATGCTCCAATGACACGGGAAAAAAAACTTGCTCATCAATTTTGTCCGACAGTTTGACTACACTGCGGCCAGCGGCATCTAGCATCGGCCTTGTAAGATCAATGCTCAATGATTCGATGCAAACATTGTCTACAAGTGTTCTTCAGTAAGTTCACCAGGTAATGTAAAATCAGGCAGACCAATGTTGTGGGCCTCATCGAAAACCACGATAGCATCTTTTGACATTTCTTTAGAAACTTGTTCGGCGACTTTGGGATCAAGCAAGTAGTGGAAGGAGTAGATAATGATGTCAACAAATGGCATCTACCTTTCACCATCAACAATCATAAGCACCTCATACAGAGATGGAATTACACACCATTCTACGAACAGCAAAATAAGGGCATACGCCTTTATCTCGACCGTATTGCAAGACGTCGGCTAAAGTCCAAATTCCTGGAGGTATTAAGCTGCCAGTTTCCATTTTTCCTAGATTCTGAGGCCGTGAACAACCAAAGTACGAGGGGAGACATTATTAAATGAGAAACCTCATGCCAATCACACAGCTCAACAGAACCTGGATCGGCCCGTCCCCTCTCACAAGCGGCCGAATTGGTCAAGTCTCGACACCTGGCATCTACAACTTTGCCCTTCTTCTCCTTGGCAACCTTTCAAGTTGGGGTGAATTGATTTGTTGATATAAAACGGATATTGGGGGAGAATGATACCTCTGGATTGATGCATAGGTTTTTCCGACTTGTCAGACCTAAGCCCATGAAGCTCTGTTCCTTAATTTTCTGTTCCTCGGTTTCGGCACACAATATTCGGTATTCCATTAGTCTTTTGAGTTCCGTGAGTGCTTTCTCAATTTCGGGAACTGTACGTGAACAATAAATGAGTTTCCGACGTGAGGGGAAAAACTAGAGAGATAGTTAGTCAATAATTAAGAGCAAGACAAGAAGAGGAGGCACCTGTTGATAAGATACAATTAAAGATAACAAAGAGACTGTCTTGCCCGTCCCTGAGGGCATTTCCAGCACACAATGGCCCTAATGATGGCTTCATGAAGGATGCCTCGAAGGTAGGAAAACAAAATCACAGTTGCATCCAGAGTTCTTTTGAGATCACACATGTAAGCATATTGTTCTAATATCCGACTCTTTAGAAAAGACTTCATAGTGGTTATAAGTCAAGAGCGCCCTTACCAGGATAGATGCGGTCGTAAGGGAAAATGATCTACGGAATGTGAGTTCAGTGCCCATACACAATTGAAGGCGAACCTACTGGTAAATTATCAATGAAGAACTTCATGGTCGAACTGAGTAACCAATGTCAAGATTTGATGACATTAACTCGAAGTCACAAACGCGTAGTCACACGACGCGTGTGCGCGTGATACGTGACACTGAACATCAAGACATCAAAAAATATTTTACGCTGAGTAAGTAAATCAAAGGTAAGAGAATCTAAATATCCGCATCGTTCAGCACTATTTGTACAAAAGAGTCAGTCCTGTAAACAAAATCTCCGATGATGCGCATGAAGGAGAAAAGCATTAGTACGGTCGCGTCGCGTCCGTTGAAGTGTTCGTGTAGAAAAAACCGTATCGTTCCGGATAACATTCTCAAGTTCGTATTTCAAAATTTCATCTGCAGCTCATCTCGCAGGCGTGTCCGCTCCAAATTGCTGTGAAGCTTGCTGAATAGTATTAACAATATCTGGTAGCCTAAGAGTTGAAGTGAGTATTGAGTGAACTTTTTCATAAGATAAACACGGTTAGACTCACCCTGCGCCTTGGATCGAATAACCATCGTTGGGAGATAACCCGGTTCCGGTGACAGTGGGTGTAACATCTGTACCGCTAACTGTGGGTTGAATTGCCGTACCCACTCCTGTTGTCAGATTGTTTTGTGACCACTAAAAAAAGAGTAGTTATTAGACAAAGAATGATGCATCAAAAGAGAAACATGTACCTGATACTGAAGCATCCCGCTCAATCCACTTTGCAAACCAGCTGTTTGCCGAAGAAATAAAATTCGAGACGTTATACGGTGCATAAGGATTAGATCAAACCTTGCAGCCATTGGGTATAAGCATCATCTCGTTGTTGGTCGGTGACGCCAAAGGGCTGTTGAACCGGCGTTACGTTGGATGCATCTAGAATAAAGAAATGAATAGTTGATGGCAATGAAAAGGACAATTAGTTGAACATACTCTGGTCGGGACCGAAAGGGGCCTGTGAAGTATTGAAGGGGACGAAAAAGGGAGCGTTGCTTTGCGTTACAAGACCAAAACCTGTCAGAGACACTGGTTTACCGAATCTGGGAGGATAGGCCTCAAAAAAAAGTTTGAGAAGATACAAAAGAAAAAATCATTACATTTGGGCAAGCTGGGCCTGACGTTGAATCCATGACAAGCCTTGTTGCACTGTATTGTTGAAAGCAGGAAGATTTGGGTCGTCGGGACCATAATTATTTTGATCTGGGAAGAGTTGGAAAGTTCCATATCCAATCTGTGGGATGTTAATAATATCTTCAGAGTCTACGCCTGAAGAACCATCGAAGGCCGGTCCTACACCCTGATCGAATTGACGTTTTGTTGCTGTAAGAAAAAATAGGGAGATAAGTTGTTAAACCATACAAAAGAGATAGTATACCTGGGGCGACCCATCTTCCTCGAATACTCGGACCCGACAGTGAGCGTTTCTCTGAGCTCCTGGACCTCTTCCATGCAGCTTTTCGTTCCTGTAACAACCTAGCCTTGGTCAATGGTTTCGGCGAGCGACGTCTGACAGAAGGAGAAGGCGATGGTTGAGCCGGGGCTCTGGGGAACAGTTTAGGACAATCGAGACAGAAGAAACCTTGATTGCTAGAGAGGATATTAATTGAAAGAAGACCTTGGGTCATGGGCCACATCGACTTACCCAGAGGTAACAAGATGGTTGGGGTCAATGGTGCTGACGTGTTGGGCAACTTGGGAATGCCACTGCGTAACGGTTTGTGCCGTGCATTGATTGGACGCCGAGATACTTGAGTTACACCTACCAAAAGGTGAGGAAGAATGGCTAACAGAAGCATTGTAGGTACCTGGGATCATTGGCAAGTTCCCTTAAAATTTCAGGACCGAGGTTAGTATATTCTTATGAAGGCGAGGAATCAAGGACACCTACCAGCCAAATATCGCGGGGCTGTTGACGTATCGAGATACGACTTGAGTTGTGAAGTTCAGGAAGGTATTAAGAATCATTGGGTTGGTATAGAAGTCATCGTGCGAGTGCGTAGTAGAATTACTAAGTGCTCGGACATAGGCATCCATTCCTCCTGTAGAGTCCCCTTGAGTTCGAATGCAATATAGTTAATAAATTGCTGACCATAATCGTTACTCAATGTATTTCTTGGAAGAGTGTTATTTGTACCATTGGTAACGTCTCTGGCGCTGACCGATGATAAGCCCGCAGTGATGTTATCCAAGAGGGGAAGGGGGTTCCAGTTGTTTGTAAGTGATAATTGCAAGAATAGACCGTGCTTCTCCGCGAGCCGGACCACTGTATCCAACTTCTGAAGGCCATTGGTTCCATTGTTGATAGTGGTGGTGCCGTTGGCAATCAACTGAAACCATGTCCCGTTTTCAGGAATTGCCTGGACATCTGTAGGGGTATGGTTGAATAATAGAGTTGCTAAGACAAGGAGGAGACTGACCATTGAACGCCCATGTTCTAACCACTGTGATCCCCGCGTTCGTCATGTTGCCCAAAACGAAGTCTATATCCTGATCCGAATTCAACACTGGTAACCAATATGCATTTGTGCCAACAAATGCTAGAGAACTGAATTATCCGATGAGCTCCTGTTGAATGCAATAAAGAAGATGAGCTTACCTCCCGTTAAAAAAAAACTGGCCGTTTTTGGTCGTAACAAACTGGGAAGGTGGGAGGGGTCCATTGGTTCTTCTGGTCAATGTCGGTGTCGGGGTAAGTGCAGACACCAGGAGGGCGCTGAGGACAACCTGCCCAAGGAGAGACAGTAACATGGGTGACAAGGACAGGGGAAGGAAAACGAGGTTTGGGTGAGAACTATATGTCTGCTCGGCGTTTATAATCCCATAATAGAAGCCATCAAATGGAAGTCAAGCGGCCAGGACATAGCACAGCATGGCCCTGACATTAGCCCATCACCATATGGTCATTTATTATATACATATTGATCTGTCACCGTTGCGAGATCAATAAGTAGTATGTGGTGTGGGATTCCACATTGGAATGGTGCTGCTAGACGGCAATGCTTGTGTTGCGTACAAAGCATTCACCTCCATCACCGCAGTTGTAAAATCACTCAAGCAAGGCGCCCGAGTCCCGCTCTTGAAAAAGTCAAGCCTTTCTCAATATAAACTCCGCCGAATGCGGGGCCTAGACTCCCCGAAGGTCTCCGATACGCTCACTCGCAGTCCTTCCAAGCCTTTCCAAGCTTGGTGATGTTTAACAGACGATTGGCTTGCAATGATGACACTCTGCTGTGGTGGAACAAATTGTAGAAAAGAATTCGTTGACGTTCCACAAGGTGTCTAACACTACTCAATTCACCGTCAATCTGCTACTAAAAGTCATGGCTCTAAAATAATCTGCTGCACTACTATCGAGAGGGTTTATATGCATGGGAGGGGATGTTCTCAACGTGAAACCAAAAATTATTTAGTGTCAGAGGTTCAGTTTTGAGGCTGTTCGGTTGCCAGCGGTCGTCCAACGACATCTTCCATTCTTGTTCAGTGGCCAACCGCTGCTGCACAGAGCACGTCGCCTTGTGCTCACCAATTTCTCAAGCGCGCCCACCGGATTCTATTGATCAGAAGAAACGACCTTCTTCAACTTCTTCGCTGAGACCTAAAAATACCCGAAACCTCGTTCTATAAATATATGGTGCAGCCAGCGCTCTTTTGCACTTTTCTTGCGGGATGCAATGTAGCTGTTGCTGGAGTGTGGGATTTACTGGGTATGCTTTATGAAAATCACAGCAAATTTGACATTAAGAGCATCCGAGCAATGATGCGATCCTAACGTCAGATATGCACATCTGTTGGACAAATAGTATACCAGCGCAGTAGCGATGTTCTGGTCTCTTTGTCGCTCTAGATATGAAAGACCAGCATTTTCCAGTGTCCCATGAAATAACAACCTCAAACATCAACTGAAGGTAAAATATTTACAATGAAATTGAAACTTTGTACATAGTTTCCGGTAGGGCTGAGTTTGTTAGTTCCATATTAGTAACATACCATTAAATCACGTGTTAGTAGCATGTTAGTAACGTATCTAATAGTAATATGGCCAGCCAAAATTCATGTGTGATCTACTGTGATATACCCTCAAGGCCAACCGAGGGCTGGAAACCCATAATAGTGTTTATGCAGCAAAATGAAGAATTTCCATTTTTGGCTTTTTTAACTCATATTTGCTGGGCCGTTGAGCCGAGCGCTTACGAAAATTGAAAGTGTTCAACTCAGTTTGATCACCAACTACTCATGAAGCTTGATGACAGTAAACTTACGGTGCCCATATCAAACATTGGTAAGGCTGGACCAGGTGCATCAGCTATGGAAACAACTCCTATTCAAGCTAAACATTGGAAAGCCCGGAGAATGGAATGTAGCAAGCTCCTTCGAGGCAGAATAAATATTTATGGAAAAATTTCGATTATTTTCGCCGGTCATGTGACAAAATCATGAGTAACTCAGGTATCTAATAGTAACATAGTAGCAACCATCCCGAACCAATCTCACGTTACTAACATAGGCCAATAGCAATCTAACCCAGCCCTAGTTTCCGACGACATAGGCCCTAAGTAATATTGATATTGATACTTATCAATGAAAGCAAGTAATTGTATACTTACATAAAAATATCAAACCAAGTACATTTGGCGTCAACGCGTCAACTGGCCTGTTCCTGAAGTGGTGAGAATACCAACATAAAATGTAACATCTACGTCACGGTAAAGGTCAGATGGTTCAAGTTGGTCGATTTGAATTCTGGTCCTTTTTCAGATTGGCATCTACACGAAGCTTTTATCGCAATCACGTCCATCAAGCACCATCGGCGCCATATACTATTACCAGAAAAGCAGTTAAAGATATGACGAGCACCGCTGCCATACATGCGGACCGTTTTTTGGCTGACCGTTCAGCTCCTTTGTGCAGCCTTGATGTCACCAAATCGTTCACCCAATTGAGGTTCGTAACACTCATAAATGCATTAGTTACGTGCTAACGTATTGGTTATTTGCCTCTTCTATGTTAGTGAAAAGGAGAAGAAGTATGTGCATTACGTTGGACAGGCTTCGTGGGCAGGAGCTCGAATTATCCAGGGTGGGGCTTGAACGTCTCCTACGAACCACGTATATATTTATCTGAGAGAGATAGGGCAATGGACATCTCAGGCCAGAGATCTCTATGATCTTCTTATTTTGACCTTCACGAATGGTCAAGGCGCCATGGCCGACCTGAAGGCGCTTCAGAGCAACTCAGGACTTCCTTCAACAGACTGGGATGATCTGTTGCAATACACAGTACAGGTATGCCTTGAGGAGCCATACATTTCTATACACGTTGTACTAAGGATATACGGTGTGTGAATCATCTTAGGTTCTCAGCAATTTGGTCAATTTCAAGACTTTCGGCTTCACCAAGATGGTGCCCCGCGTTCCTGCTGACAAGTTCGAAGCCGTCGTCGCCAGTAGTGCAAACAAGACTCAAGCACTGTCTTTGTGGAAAACTGTATGTTCATCCACTGATCGAGACACCTTATTCAAATCAACATGGGTCTAGTTGAAAGATCACATCTACGCTCTCAGTCCCGAAGCCAGTTTATTTGTTGGCAAGCCTAATCTTGGTCACATATCCAACTATTACCTCGGTGAACCGATCAATGACGATGAAGTTGCTGCTGTACAAGCTGCTGCTGAGAAGATTGGCATCGATGTCTTGAACACACGGTTTTTATCCTCTTAAGATTCCTAACTTCTCCTTTCTCAACGGAAAAATAGGGTTGTCAAAAATGGCCCAAACAACTTTACACTCCTTGTGGCTTCTGCTCAAACTCAAGTTCACGTTTCTCATGAAATCGACACTAAGCAGGGAGAGAAAGCAAAATTAAAGGTCCAATATGGGGATTTTTCTGCAGATCTTGCAAAAGTGGTGCAAGCATTAGAAGAAGTATGTGCAAGATGTTGAATTTTTTTACCTCTCTAACATTAATCTCTTAGGCAAAAACATATACTGCAAACGACAACCAAACAAAGATGATTGAGGCCTACATCAAATCGTAAGTGTGATTGTTCGCTATTACTCATTTCTAATTTCGAGCAAGATTCAACACTGGCTCTATCCAAGATCACAAGGATGGATCAAAATGGTGGGTCAAGGATATCGGTCCAGTTGTGGAATCGTACATTGGAGTGAGCTTCTCTTCTTATAGTTGATTTTGCCGCATGCTCACACTATCTCTTGTACAGTTCATTGAAACCTATGTTGACCCATATGGCGGCCGAGCAGAATGGGAAGGTAGTTATTTTTGTTCATCATGTTCTTGGTAGGTGCACTGACGCGTTTTCATTTGTGTGCAGGGTTCACCGCAATCGTGAACAAAGAATTAAGCGCGAAATACGAGATTCTAGTCGATAATGCCCCAAAACTCATCAAGGTTCTTCCTTGGGGACCAGATTTTGAAGTTGATGTTTTCAGAAAGCCCGATTTCACAGCTTTGGAGGTGGTGTCCTTTGCTACAGGAGGTTAGTGGAATTTGATACATTGATACTTGGATGCTTGGATCTTGCTAACGATACCTTAGGAATCCCGGCAGGAATCAATGTAAGCCCCAGTTCTGTGATATCTTCGATCATGGATGTCTGATTTTCTGATTTACTGTAGATACCCGTGAGTTTGATCCTGCCTTCCCAAGGCCATTGACAGTCTGATGGATTTGTAGAACTATTATGACATCCGGGAGTCTACAGGGTTCAAGAACGTCTCCTTGGCTGTATGTAATTGTCACACTTATCGCCATCGTCTTCTAAATCCATACATAGAATGTCCTTGCAGCCAAAGCCCCTAGTACGTGTCAGATTAGTCCGAATTGTTACTTGATGACATCGCGGACCGGATATAGATGAGGAATTAACCTTCATTCATCCGGCTGACGTGGAACTCTACAATGCCTGGGACAGTAAAGCATTTGAATTACAGGTTGCCAATCATGAACTTCTTGGACATGGCTCGGGAAAACTCTTCGAGGAGGATGCTAATGGGAAGAAGAATTTTGATCCTGAAAAGGTATCTTGGGATTGTTGCTTTCAGTTCACCATGAGAATCTCAAACTCTGCTACGCTTCTAGGTTATCAATCCTCTCACAGGCGGAAAAATGTACCCAAAATCTCACTCGACATGCGCTTAACATCGACTGACTGTGTATATCAGCACCTCTTGGTACAAGCCGGGTCAGACCCCTGGATCCGTTCTAGGAGAAGTGTCTTCTTCAATGGAAGAATGTCGTGCCGAGACCGTAGCTTTATACTGTAAGTAGCCCAGTAAGTATGCGGAATGCTTACAGCAAGACTTTATCCTTTAGTGGTCAGCAATCCTGACATCCTCAAGATCTTTAATGTTCGTCATTTACATCGAGATCCCCCTTGATTGCGACACTGATTTCCTGTTACATAGTATACCGACAAGAAAGACATCGAGGATATCCAATACATTACTTTCTTGCTCATGGCTCGTGCTGGTTTGAGAGGGCTCGAGTTTTATGACCCTGCGACTGGGAAGCACGGACAGGCCCATATGCAAGCACGGTACGATTTCCTGGAATTTCTTTCATTCGTGTGACGGTTAATGTTAGAACAATATCTAGGCTTGGTATCACTCAACACCTGATACATTCAGGAATAGTCCGCCTCGAAGAAGTACGAAACATCAATGGTAGACTTGAGAACCTCTACGTGCGGGTATGGCTCCTGTTCTCATGTCATCATACGTATTAGTCATGGCTGACCTCATTAAAACGCCTCCCCCTGAACACACGCACAGGTTGATCGTTCCCTTGTTCTGTCAAAAGGAAAGGAGGCCGCAGGAAAGCTATTAATCGAGCTACAAGTCCGCAAGAGCACTGCAGACGCCACAGGCTCCCGAGAGTTCTACAACAGTCTCACTAAACCCATTCAAGGCTGGGAAGGCGAGATCAGGGATATTGTGCTGCGCAAGAAACTAGTACGTTTCGTTGATATTCATCTTTTTCATTTTTGGAAAGATGCTTATCGAAACGGCACCGACGTTACCTTCTTTCTTTTTATAGCCTCGTAAAATATTCGTCCAGCCGAATACGATTTTAGTGGATGACAAAGTTATATTGAAGGAGTATCCTCTGACGCCACCAGGGGTAATCCAGAGTTTCGTTGAGCGGAACCTATTATAAAGTAGGCACATCAGCCTGCAATATCTGGAGAGGACAACTGACAAGAAAAACAACATGCGACGATCACGTATCTGACAGCAAAATGTGGGGGACATGAGGTATTTTCGTAAATTGAAAGCACACAATATAAAATAAAATTAGTACTAGTCAGGAATTTGCTTGTGGTAACTGTCAGAAACGTGTGCGTGTGTGTATCAACAACAACAGCTGATATTTTTGTTCAAGCTTCATGAAGTCTCCCGAACGAGACCAACAATCACGGTCACACTGTGCATGTCGTAAGACGTCTAAGCCAAAGATCTAAGAAGGATGGTCACGAACTCATCTGGTTTCTGTGACAGAAAGAAATGAATGTAATTTATTAGTCATCTTGTCACGAACGAAGGGAAAGAAAAAGCCACTTACTCCTCCTCGGAAATACATGCCTTGTCTCGAAGCTTCCCCTGTGTGAACAGAAAACCATCAGAATAAAAATAAAAGACAATAGAAAGACAAGACAGGAAAGAAAAACCCAAGCGAATAATACCGAAAGTTAAATGAATAGAAAGGAAAGGTGAGAAACGAGGAAGAAAAGAAACTCGCGGAAAGACGCACTCTCAAATGGGCTGACTCTATTCCTGTTCTTCATACATTGACGGGCATACTCCACCATACGATCTGCCATAGCCTGAACCTGTTGATCTTCCGAACCACCAGCTCGAGCCACGAGCGAACAGATAGTCAATAACTCGGCCTGAAACACGTTGTCCGAAAAACCGTCCGTCTAATAAGAAAAGAAAAAAAGAAAGGTTGTACTTTTGTATCAATATCGGACGAGATAGCAAAAAGGTATATATGCGATCATATAGAAAGGTGACTTACATACGCCACCACTATATCACCATCTCTTAATTTCATCTCAAAAGTCTCGGCTTCCTGTGGCGAATCAACACAAGCGAGCGAGAACTTGCGACCACGGTTCGTCGGAAGTTTGGTCAGCTGTCTACGTTAAAGAAAAAGAAGGGAGAGTGAGTTCATCATCATCATCATGTTAAGTGTGGTGTGATATGTGACGTGAGAGAAAAGAAAAGAGGGGATTTACTTTGGGCAATTGAAGTAATGAGTTTGTGGAGGTTGACGGTGGATTATAGATGTTGAGCGGACTATTGAGAAGCCGCTATCTCCTAGACTTTTGGATGCTTTGGCAATTAGAGTTGTTTTTTTTTGACAGTTTACAAGGTAGACTTATGCGAACTGACTTTGCGGACCGGAGGAGACCAGTAGCGGCGTTTAGGCTGAAGATACATGCTGTACTTGAACCTTGGTAAATTTAAAATGATCATCAGCTCAAGCAAAACACAAGACAAGGGGAGGGACGGAAGGGTGTGTGCGGAGGGAAGAAGATCATGCCACACTTCCAAATCGTAAGCTCAGACTCCCTAAACAATCCCTCACCTGCCTGCACATATTTCTCTCTCAACACCCCTCCATAAGCCAAATCCAAACATTCATACGGTGTCATTTCCCATCCTTCAATCTGTTCGCGTTCTTCGTAATCCATGGTTGGGTCTATCTCGGGTTCACCAGCCCATGCGTTGCGAGAGTAACGATGGGCGTGATACATGAGAGCTTGAGAGAAGAGAGAGGGGTCTACACCGCTCTCGACCCAACCTCCTACACCGTCTGCGAGGCCGAAGGATACGCCCTCCAATATCAGAAGAACGCGTCAGTTAGGCAAGAGATTGGCTTTCAGCTGAACCAGTAGGTAGATGGCTTACTGATCGATTCCGCATCTATTACATAAAAAAGAAATCAGTATAAGAGGGTTAAAATCGCGTAAGATAAACATGATTACCTCTTGTACAAAGAAAAAATCTTCGCCAGCGTCTACGCTCCTAACAGCTTTCGGCCTTGATAGTGTCTTGTCTCTCCACGTCCCAATAAGTGTATCAAGAGGGAAAGCAGTTTTTATCATCTGAGTATCATTAGCGGATTTGCCAGCCCAGCTGGTACCTATATGGAATGTATACGGCCGCGGTAGTGTTGTGGTGTGCGTTTGTGGTATCGAAGTTGAAGAATAAAATCGGTGTATTGACCGAGGTGTTTTACGTAGGATGTTACGCGCCAAAATTGGGCTGTAGATGTTCATGAGACAAGGAGGAGGGACAGGGAGATGTCGGCACAGGCTGCTGCTGGCGACTCCGAATGCCATTTTGGGTGGTCCAAATCAAAATTCAAATTGTATTTCAACGCGTCTTCAGAGCACGTGATCGAATAAACCAGAGTACAGTAACAAAGCGTAGTATTAAGATGCGTTCTTACTCCACGCTTTCCAGTTAAACTCTCTCGAGCCAGTCGTTTCTTTGGTACTACTGGTAACGGTCTTCGGTCTGGGCCCAGGTTTGATCTTCAAATCAGCTTCGTCCAACTCTTCCCTCTGTTCTTGCACCTCCGCTGCAATCCTCTTCCTCTTCAAGTTCAACCCACCCTCCATTTCTTCGCGTGCCAATGTCGCTTTTCTAATCTGTGGTGTAAGGATAGGTACTTTGACTGTCGAGATCGGCATGAGAGGCTTTGAAGTCTTCGTCACTTCTTGTTGTCTCCGAAACGGATTCCGAGACAAAAGACTCGTCTCTGCGTCCATCACGCACACATCCACGGGTTTTTCCTTCTCATCCCTGCGCATCTGAGCTTGGGCCAGTGCCCATTCATCCAGTTGCTGTTTAACAAGTGTAGCTTTAGCACCCGATATATCAACCCTAGCTAGTTCTTCTGGAGGGATGGTTCGAGTGTGTTGTTCTTGTCGTTCCATTGCAGCTGTTTCTTCTACCTGTACCTGAGTCACGTGTTCGTTTAAGGTTGACCATGGGGGAGCAGGGCGGTAGAGCTTGAGATGGTCATCATGGATAGAACGCGTCTGGAGCAAGGAAGAGAATTTTTTTGGTATAGGAATGTAGAATGATTGAGCGGAGGTTGAAGGTTTGACATTGGCTTGGGGTATTGGAGTGGGCGGCGCGTCGGAACAGAGGGAAGGTCGAGGCATGGGATGGTAGAATGATTGAGTAGAAGTCAAAAATGTGACGTTGGCTTGGGGAATTGGGGCCGGCGGCGCGCCGGAATGTGGGGAATATCGAGGCTTGTTTTGTTTTGGTGGATCGTTTTTTGAGGCACCAATCCATGAAGAATTTGTTATACGGGATGTTGAAGGGATATGTTTTACTGAAAGATCAGCACGCCTTGTAGGACGGCAAGTTAGGTCGGGGTCCATAGAATAATTCTAAATTGCAAATGAGTGATAGGAAAAAGGCTTGAACAAAAGCATACACTGAGAGACTCGAGTCGATCGCGTCTTTCATACCAAGCGTCTTTATTGCGTTGATGAACCACTTCTCGTTCCCTTTCCTCAATATCATGACAACTGCCGACTTGAATCTTGGAGTTATCTGAGGGAATAACAAAGAATGCGTTTTGAGGTGTGACCGTAGCTATTTTTGGACGGTGAGTTGGACGGTATCTGAGAGCGTTGATATGGAGAAAGTACGGATTTGCGGATGAGTATAAATTAGAATGGAGATAATAGAGCGTCGTCAAGGCAGATTTTAAGGAGGTGGGGTGATAGAGATGATGGTGAGAAGATGGTTGGAAAGGGAGAGATGAGTTGTGAGTGTTGCAACGCGTGCCCCGGAGATCTGGGAATTTATTTAAATGAATGATGGATGGGAGATAGAAAAGACTGACCGAGGACTGAAAGAAGAGGGAATTTGATAAAGTGAGGAAAGGCGTCATTTGTGATATGTCTACAGTTTCTAAGGGAGAGAATACGAAGCTGCCATGAGCCCTTGAAGGATGCCAATGTCTTTATAGCATATGAAGACAGGGATGATTGAGCAGCATCGAAAGCAGTGAGTGTGTTGATAAACCTGAGTTCAAGGATGGTATTGTCTTTAAGATGAGGACATGCAGGCAGGTCTAGGAGAGTGATGAGAGAGAATGATGCTGTCGAGGGAATAGACTGGAGAAGAGGCAGATGAGTATCTGCTAAGGAGAGAGAATGAGACGCAAGAAAGGGTGGCAGAGTGTCGTATATTTGGATGAGAACAGCCCATAGACGAGGGTCGACGTTGGCAGGGTCTGGGACAAGGTCATGGATAGAACGAAGCTGGAGTTTGAAAGGGAGATGGTGTATTTGATCAGCAAAGGGGATGAGACGGTGGATGCACAGAGAGACAAGCGACATACGTTCCCACGACCCCATCTTTCTCTTCTCTACCACACCCAACGCTCCTTTTTTTTTTTTTTCCTTTTCTCTAATGTCACAGAATCACTATCCTTTCTCTCAACAATTCATTTCGTCTTCTTTACGTAGAGATGATGAAGCTGATTATGACACCGGAGATCATTATTCTATAAACTCGAGTACTACTAGACTCGCTGGCGCAAATCCTTTCTCAGACCATCCAGGTTTACCTTACATTTCATCTCTTTAATATCCTACATCTCACCCCTCTTTTCAGGTGATCCAAGCTCGGATCTCAATGGTCGTTCTTACAATCCTTCCGTCGACTCTCATTCGAGTATACCCAGCATTTCTCCCTTTGCAGACCCAGGTCTTGGTTCTTCAGACCATTACCCTGCTTGGTCTGCAGACCGCCAAATTCCCATGTCTACAGAAGAGATAGAAGATATATTTCTCGATCTCACTCAAAAGTTTGGCTTTCAAAGAGACTCAATGCGAAACATGGTATACACTTTTCTTCTCATATTTCAATCTCAATCCTTTTAACTTTCCCCTCTTGTTCAGTTCGATTTTACCATGCACCTCCTCGACTCCCGCGCTTCTCGCATGTCTCCAAACCAGGCCCTTATCACCCTTCATGCCGACTACATAGGTGGTCAACATGCAAACTACCGTAAATGGTACTTTGCAGCTCAATTGAACTTGGACGACGCCGTCGGTCAATCTCAAAACCCAGGTCTCCAGCGTCTCAAATCATCAAAAGGAGGAGGAAAATCCGCAGGTACAAAATCCCTCGACACCGCTCTCAACCGCTGGAGAAACGCCATGAACAACATGAGTCAGTATGACCGCCTTCGTCAAATCGCACTCTACCTCTTGTGCTGGGGCGAGGCTGGAAATGTCCGTTTTGTTCCAGAGTGCCTATGTTTTATCTTTAAATGTGCAGACGACTACTATCGCAGCCCAGAGTGCCAGAGCAGGGTTGAACCAGTCCGAGAGGGTCTCTATCTTGAAACGGTTATCAAACCCCTCTACCGTTTCATGCGCGACCAAGGCTATGAAGTCCTGGACGGTAAATTCGTACGAAAGGAAAAGGATCACTCCCAAATCATTGGTTACGACGACATTAACCAGCTCTTTTGGTATCCGGAAGGTCTTGCTAAGATTGTTCTTAAAACCCATGTAATGTTTCAAAATTACTTTTTTTTCTCTCTCTTTCCTCTCTAATTTATAAATTTAGCAACGACTCGTCGATATCCCACCTGCCCAACGTTACATGAAATTCAGTCAGATTGAATGGGACAAAGTCTTTTTTAAAACCTACTACGAGAAACGCTCCATTGCCCACCTTTTGGTCAACTTCAACCGGATCTGGATCCTCCACGTCTCCGTCTACTACTTTTACACGGCCTTCAACTCACCCCGCGTTTACGCACCAGCCAACCAAGCCCATCCTTCTCAAGAAATGACATGGTCTGCCGTAGCTTTGGGCGGCGCCGTCTCCACCCTCATCATGATCTTTGCCACCCTTGCTGAATTTTCATACATTCCTACCACTTGGAACAACGCTTCTCATCTCACCACACGTCTCATCTTTCTCCTTGTAATACTTGCCCTTACGGCTGGACCCACTTTCTACGTTGCCATGGTGGACCATTTGCCCGCCAAGACTCAAGTTCCACTTATTGTGGCTATTGTTCAGTTCTTCATTTCGGTTGTGGTCACAATCGCCTTTGGTATCATTCCGTCAGGCCGCATGTTTGGTGATAGGGTGGCGGGCAAGTCGCGCAAGTACATGGCTTCGCAGACCTTTACGGCCTCGTACCCTGTATTAACTCGCAGCTCGCGTACGGCTTCCATCTGCTTGTGGCTCCTCATTTTTGGATGCAAGTTTACCGAATCCTATTTTTTCTTAACCTCGTCCTTCAGTAGCCCTATCACTGTCATGGCAAGGATGAGGGTACAAGGATGTACCGACAAGCTGTTCGGCAACGCTTTGTGCACTAACCATGTCCCATTTACATTGGCCATCATGTATGTCATGGATCTCGTCCTCTTTTTCCTGGACACCTACCTCTGGTACATCATCTGGATCGTCATCTTCAGTATTGGCCGTTCATTCTCCCTTGGTCTTTCCATCTGGACCCCTTGGAAGGAAATTTACACCAGGCTTCCGAAAAGAATTTACGCCAAGCTCCTCGCTACAGCTGAGATGGAGGTCAAGTATAAGCCTAAAGTTCTCGTCTCCCAGATCTGGAACGCGGTCATTATTTCCATGTACCGTGAACATCTCCTCTCCATCGGCCACGTCCAACGACTATTGTATCATCAAGTAGACGGACCTAGCGGTAGTCGTGCACTGCGAGCTCCACCCTTTTTCACAAACCAAGATGGAGCTGGATTCAAAGGCAATTTCTTCCCAGCTGGAGGCGAAGCTGAACGTCGCATTTCCTTCTTTGCTTCTTCATTGACGACCGCTCTTCCTGAACCTCTACCCGTTGATGCCATGCCTACATTCACGGTTCTCATCCCTCATTATTCAGAAAAGATCTTACTCAGTCTTCGTGAGATCATCAGGGAAGAAGATCAGAATACTCGAGTGACACTTTTGGAATATCTTAAACAGCTGCATCCTGTAGAATGGGATAATTTCGTCAAAGATACCAAGATTCTAGCGGAAGAGACGGAAGGCGATGAGAAATCTAGCAAGACGGATGATCTGCCTTTCTATTGCATTGGATTCAAGACTTCCTCGCCGGAATATACCTTGCGTACTCGGATTTGGGCTTCGTTGCGTGCACAGACGCTTTATAGAACCGTTTCTGGTATGATGAATTATTCGAAAGCTATCAAATTACTCTACCGCGTGGAAAATCCCGATATCGTGCATAATTTCGGGAGCAACACCGAGCGCCTCGAACGTGAATTGGAGAGGATGGCTAGGCGTAAATTCAAAATGACCATTTCGATGCAACGGTTCTCCAAGTTCAATAAAGAGGAACAAGAGAATGCCGAGTTTTTGTTGCGTGCTTATCCGGATTTGCAGATTGCGTATTTGGATGAAGAGCCTAGTACAAAGAAGGATGGAGAAGCTAGGTTGTTCAGTGCGTTGATCGACGGACATTCCGAGTTGGATGAGAAGACTGGAAAGAGGAAACCCAAATTCCGAGTTGAACTTCCTGGAAACCCTATCCTTGGAGATGGAAAGTCGGATAATCAGAACCATGCCATGATTTTCTATAGAGGAGAATATCTGCAGCTTATCGATGCGAATCAAGATAATTATCTGGAGGAATGTTTGAAGATCCGGAATATTCTTGGGGAATTTGAGGAATATTCGGTATCCAGTCAGAGCCCGTATGCTCAGTGGGGACATAAAGAGTTCACGAAATCTCCCGTGGCGATTGTGGGTACGAGGGAGTATATTTTTTCGGAGAATATTGGTGTGTTGGGTGATATTGCTGCTGGGAAGGAGCAGACATTTGGAACGCTTACGGCGCGTGCACTAGCATGGATTGGAGGCAAATTGCATTATGGACATCCTGATTTCTTGAATGCGACATTCATGAACACTCGTGGAGGGGTATCCAAAGCACAGAAAGGACTTCACCTCAACGAAGATATCTTTGCTGGCATGAACGCGTTCGGACGTGGTGGTCGAATCAAACATTCCGAGTACTATCAATGTGGCAAAGGACGTGATTTAGGGTTTGGTACGATCTTGAACTTCCAGACGAAGATTGGGACTGGTATGGGTGAACAGATGCTCAGTCGGGAGTATTATTATTTGGGAACGCAGCTTCCGATTGATCGATTTTTGACTTTCTATTATGGACATCCTGGGTTCCACATCAACAATATTTTGGTCATTTATTCGATTCAGGTGTTTATGCTCACTTGTGCGTCTTTCCTTCTTTTTTGTCCTCTACTATCGTTGGATTGATGTTTTAATGCCCTCCAGTGCTTTTCATTGGTACCCTCAACAAAGAGCTATCTATTTGTAGAGTTGATGCTCAAGGGAATGTTATTGGTGGCCAACCTGGATGCTACAATCTTATCCCGGTCTTTGATTGGATTAGACGTTGTATCGTATCCATCTTTTTGGTCTTCATCATCGCTTTCTTGCCTTTGTTCTTGCAAGGTATGATTCCCCTTCCGATACCTTTTTTTGTCTTTTAATCAGTGTGTCTAGAACTCGTGGAAAGAGGTACAGGCAAGGCGCTCCTTCGACTAGGCAAACATTTCCTTTCATTGTCACCGGTATTCGAGGTCTTTTCAACACAGATTTACTCCAACTCTATTCTGAGTAATCTGACGTTCGGTGGTGCCCGATACATCGCAACCGGTCGTGGATTCGCCACTAGTCGAATCTCCTTCAGCATCCTCTATTCCCGATTTGCTGGTCCTAGCATATACATGGGCATGCGGAACCTTCTTCTCTTGCTCTACGCCACCATGTCCATCTGGATTCCTCATCTCATCTACTTTTGGTTATCCGTCCTGTCGCTCTGCATTGCGCCCTTCTTCTTCAACCCTCATCAATTTTCATTCGCGGATTTCATCATCGATTATCGTGAATTCCTCCGCTGGATGTCGCGTGGTAACTCAAGAACCAAGGCGAGCAGCTGGTATGGTTATTGCCGATTATCAAGAACTATGATTACCGGCTTCAAAAAGAAGAAACTTGGCCATCCTTCGGAAAAGTTGTCTGGCGATGTTCCCCGAGCATCATGGAGGACTGTCATTTTTTCGGAGATTATTTGGCCGATATGTGTTGCTATTTTGTTCGTGATTGCGTATATGTTTGTCAAATCGTTTCCGGATAAGAATGGGAATCAGCATCCTAGTCCGTTGATTAGGATTGGGGTTATCGCCATTGCACCGATTGCGTGGAATGCTGCTGTCCTTATTTCACTCTTCTTCATCTCGTTGTTTTTGGGACATATGATGGAGTCGTGGACGAAGTTTGGGTCATTGATGGCTTTTTTGGCGCATGGCTTGTGTCTGCTCGGATTGGTGGCTATCTTTGAGTTCTTCGTGGGTTACATTCCAAAAAATTACTTTTGTCCCTTGACGCTGACCTTGGTTGTATAGTGGTTCCTTGAACTTTGGGATGCCTCACATGCTGTGCTGGGTGTGATCGCCATCATCGCCATCCAGCGTGCTATTCAGAAGATCCTGATCTCCGTCTTTCTTACTCGTGAATTCAAGCACGACGAGACCAATCGTGCTTGGTGGACGGGTAAGTGGTATGGACGTGGACTTGGCAATTCCGCCATGTCCCAGCCTGCCAGAGAGTTCATCGTCAAGGTTGTGGAGATGTCACTTTGGAGCTCGGATTTCTTGCTTGGGCATCTCTTACTCATTATTCTAACTCCGCCGATTCTTATACCGTATGTGAATAGCTTGCATTCGATGATGCTGTGTATGTCTCTCTCATATTTTTAAACCTTTGCTTGGTTTCTGATCTGGTTTACAGTCTGGCTTCGGCCGTCGAAACAGATTCGCGCCCCGTTGTTCTCGACTAAGCAGAAAAGGCAACGACGGTGGATAGTCATCAAATACACAGTGGTCTACGTCTTCATGGTCTCTCTTCTCGCATCATTGATCGTCCTGCGTAAGTGTTACTCAACCTCTTGTTAGCTCTGTCGTCTGACATGACAACAGCTGCTTTATTCCGGGATCGTATCCACTTTGACTGTTCCATTTGCAGGAATATTTAAACCAACACATTTAAGACCTCTTTTCTCTTTATATAGTATTTCTCATGACGATTACCGCCCCTAATATACCCAGTTGGGGTTGGTGGAACATTCCTGTGTATCAACATAATTACTACGTAAGTAGACTTTCGGACGTCGCAGTGGATGCAGGAGTAGAACCGACTGCCATACGGTTGCTCCTGTGCCTCGCTCCCTTGCTGTGATTTATGTAGCATAATCTTCTTGGGTGTGGCGCATGAATTTAAATAGATGAGTTTCAATGTCGGATCACATGAGTGGTGTAACGTGGAGATAACTCTGATCATACTACGGTGCCCATTTCTGGCGTCTTCAATGCCATGGATTATTTTTCAAAGTTCCTCAGAACCACTGGTCAGCCATCTCCAAAGGCTCAAGTTGACCATGCACAAGAATTTCACAATTCATGGAATTCCGTCAAGGTCACTAGACTTCACAAGTCAAAAATCATCCTTTGTCCTCAGGCTAATCAGTGTCATGTTCTGTAGAATACTTTGTTGATGCCAGATGAACGTCAATTGACCAAGGGAATTAACTCGACGGATGTGCCCGTTCACCTACGGTCTATGGTTGATTCTCTGGTCTGGGAGTCGACAAGGATTGAGGAGGGGTACGTCTGTGTTTTTCAATTGCGCGGACTACGCTTTCTGATGCCCCAACCATTACTGGATAGAGGCACTGGTGCTTGCCTGGAATATCTTCTCAAGAATGGTCTGGACATCGCTATTTTGGGCGGAGCCCGCAAAATTCTGACTGCTCGATAGATGTGCTGGGAACCCTTGTCCGATTGAGTGAATCGGATCGTCCTGCTGGTATTCAAGCCGAAGTCCTACGAGCGGTCTCCAATATGGTCGTACTATTAGACGAGCAATTCCTTGTACATTCTGCGGTGCACAAGGCTGTTCTTCGGTTACTTCGTAATTGTGTCGGGGATGACTTGCAGGAACAATTGGATGGTCGAACTAAATTAATGGGTGCGGCACGTAATGTTACTCGTGCACAACCTTCAGAACATGAAGAAGATTGTAATGCCGTATTTTCTGTCTAGAGTTTTCTCATTTCTCATTTCTGGCTTCTTTAGTGGTCCATTTACTCTGCGTTTTATGCAGTCGAATCCGGACATATCGTGAATTACTTATGATCTTCTTTCACGACAAACATTGGTATCGATCTGAACCCTTGTTCTCTGTTGAAGAGGATGATGAAGAGGATGAAGAGGAGGATGAGGATGAGGAAAATGAGCAGGACGACCCCGATACTACGTTGAAGGGAATCAGAATTGGGAGCTCTGACGAGCATACGGGCGACTCAAGTTCAACCTCCCCTGTTCCATCTCATACAGCTGTCGCTTCCGAGTCCACCCAACCTCCAGGCGCTAAAAAACCGGAATACGAATTTCTCTTATTCAACTACCTTCTGCGGTTTGTTCATAGAGAAGGTCATATTGGAGAATTCGCTCGAGCAGGATTGCTATTTCTCATGGATGTCGCAATGTCCACAGGGGAACCTGAAACGGAGACAACAAAGAACGACGAAAACTTGCTTGTCCCTGATCCTACTAACGATGCTGCGCTGGCTCTAGCTGAATACATTCTAGATGGCGACTTCTCAGAAGTCTTAGGAGCTGGCCTCGGAGCGGTATATTCCCTCTTGCCCACCAAATTAGGTTTCTTCCCTCAAAGTGCGACCCCTGAATCAGATAACGCAATGAAGATCGGTGGAACCGGTTTGGCAGCAGACGAAGAGAGGGGGCAACTTGCCTCCCAGAGGGAGAAAAATTTTGCCATGGGTATTGAAGACGCGAGAAGCCCTGAATTCAAAGCAAAGATTGATCATTTGCTCAAGCTTCTCATGTTTCTGCAGGACGTCCTAAGACGGAACTTTATCAATGAAAACGTGAATGCTTCAGCTCTCGTAGGAACGGCCATCGTACAATCCATCTTGGACGCCGTGCGGCGAATATTCCTTGAAAACGTTTTATATCCTTCCATTTTGGAATGTTCTGACATGGATGGAAGTGCTGTTGCCGTCATGTCCTACATAGAGGTCATGGTAAGAACTCTGCATGAAGGCCCTCTCGCCAATCTGCTAGTAGATTTTCTCATTAGCGAGGACAATGACGACCCTCGTTCAAAGCAACGGTCACACGCTATGTTAACGTTGGGGGCCGGCATTCTACCATCCCAACCATCAGATGAGAAACGAACGAGGCATAGACGAAGGCAAAGCAGTGCGATGACCCTCTTGGAGATGGAAGCCCCTGCATCGCGAAAACCTTCAGATTACTTTACATCCATGGGTCGATTTACTCTCAAGGATCTTCTGCTGACCAACCTACGGTCCAAGTCGCAACTAACTGCAACCGCTACTTTGCAATTATTCCAGACGATGCTCCTTTACCACCCTCAACTTACCATCGAACGCATTCTCATCGTTATCCCTGATTCCTTTGCAACTGCATTTCCTAACCCTGCCATTATTAAACGATCTCAACCTCAGCGACAGGGAGTTAGTTCGACGATAGAGGAAGAGGACGAAGATAACGAAGATATGTATCCTGGTGCTGATGAGTTAGATGCTCTATCTTCTTACTTGGATGGTCCGCTTTTTGTCCAACCAGAAATAACGTATTCAACACATGAACGCGAAATGGGACTGTACCTCGCCTTGATATCTCGAGTGGACCCATCTCATGACGGCGACAGCTTCAGCACCGGATACGACCACTATCTTCATGACGCACTCGTCACGATTCAGAGTCAGCCTGTTTATTGGGAGAGTCTTGAAGAATCCGAAGGTGGCGACCCGAAACAAAGACTGAAGCATCGTTTGAACGTCAATGACCCTATAATTTCTCTCCTACTTGAATCGCTGACAACATTCTTCTCCAACACACCTGACTTCAATATCGGTTTGACGGGAGTGTTTTCAACACTTGCAACTCATCCTGATAGATCATTGGCTGGCTGGTTAACGTTTGATCTGAATGACTCATCTTCTCCAAATAAACGTTTCTATGAAACCGCTGACAACCACGAAGACGGAGATGATCGTTCATTCGATTTCGAAATAGAGGAAAAACTTGCGAATGATACGAACTATCTACCAGCAGCCACTTTAAACGAAAACACTCGGCCTGTGATGCATACTATCTTCCACGGGCTCGTCACCCAGCTTGAATACTATCGCCACACAGTTGACAATTTTAACAAGTTTTTGGTTGAGAGACGGCAAGGCCTTCTCTTCTCCGAGAACCTGACCGATGCGCTCAGTCTGGCGTTGGATATCACCAGTGACCCACAACTGTCGAAACCAGTTGCGGAGGTGGTTCACAAACCTAAAACGAAACCTAAATCATCCGCTTCCTCATCCTTTGTCTCGTTCCTCACGCCAAAGAAAAGCAGACCTGCCAAACCGGCAGCACCTCCTGAACCATCTACGTCGCCTCAGAAATTGGCATCTAAATCTATATCAGCAAGTCCTTTCGGGACGCATTATCAACACACCAGCTCAGTCAAAGTTGAACCATTTATTGCTCCTATTCCAAGTTCTGGACCTTGGACTCCTTCCAAATCTAAGAACTGGCCAGTAATGGAGGATGATGTTTTTGGATCTGGGTGGATGGAGAAAGTGGAGACTCATCAGGACGACAAGACAGCGCAGATGAGTTCCGTGACTCTATCTCAGTTACTAGACAATGTCGTGATTTTAGAAGAAAACATCAAAGAATTGGTAGCCATTATCCACGCGAGGAGAAGTCTTGGAATAGACTCTCTCCGTTACCTTTGATGTTCTAAGAATCTCTTTTTGTACAATTTGCTTGCTACTTTCGCTTTGCACAAACAATTACAGTCAAATACTAGAAAATCCACGATAAGCAAGGTGTAAAGCCAGCTGACTACTTCGCCCGCTTCCCCTTGCCTTTTCTGCCTTCAGGGGCGGAAGGTGTGGCCTTGTCCCCGAACAGTTTCTCCTGCAGTTTTGCAAACTCTTCGTCATCTATCTCAGGCGCAGGAAGAACATTCGAACGAGATTTCTTCTTTGAAGCCTTGTCGTCCTCCACGGTGTCTTTGACTCGTTTATTGCCTTTATTTCGCGAACTGTCCTTCGGAGTTGGTTCTGAGTACTTGGCAGCAAGGCCGTCAAAGAATACATCCATGTTCTTTTGTTTTTTTCTCATGATAAGAGCCTGAAGAGCTGAATGGTCTTCATCAGCTGCCGCCTCACTATCGTCTTTGCGTTTGGCTTTCTCTTTCCTCTCGGTTTTTTTGCCGCTGCCATAAAACTCATCCCAAACGCCCAATTCTTTAGCGGCTATCTCAGCTTCCTTTGCCTCCTTTTCTCCCTGCTTCTTGCGCCCCAGTTTGGCCTTTTCATCTTTCGAGCTCGAGAGCCAGGTGGGTGTAGCTGAGAGTTGACCCTTCTTAATCAAATCAGATATAATGACAATGAAACGAGATTCATCGTGGTGTGTTGAGTGTGGAACAAAGGACATAAGTTCGCCTAATGAACCATTGGTATTGTGGTAAGCAGTTTTCAAGTCTTCAATTTCCTCAGTGGAACCTAAGGCGTGGAATAGGGGTACTGAACGTATTTTTCAAGCGGGGCACTTACCCTGATATTCTTTCTTCATTTCGTCCAGCTTTCCAAGTGTGACCCGCTCAAAAAGGTCCTCGAAGTAGGCGTCCCAACCGCCCTCGCCTGTCTCAAGATCAAGCCCTTCATCCGTTTTGCCTGTCGAATCATAGCGTGATTTCCTCTTTGAGTCGCTTAATACAGCATACGCAAACCCAATTTTTTGAAATTTAGTTGACGCGTCTTCTCTTACTTGACCAGTACTTGTCGCGTGCTTGTCAGGATGGTAGATGAGCGCCAGACGGCGGTACGCCTTCTTAATGGAGTCCAAGGTAGCGTTTCTTTCGAGAGAAAGAACATCATAGAGGTCAACATCTTCTTCTCCTGGGAAGAACTGAGTTATGGGATCGTTCTCATCCATTTCAAGAGAGAAGAAATGAAATGTGACCGTTACGATGTCATTTAATAATAATATGGTCTACCACGTGACTAACGCGACGCGTCTTCCCTTTTGAGATTCTAAAAATCAAATGAGAAAAGTCATATAAAATTCTTGAACCTGACACTTGCTTCGAGTCTCTGATTTCACAGTGTCTTGCATAATTATTCTTGAATTGATGATATGTATAATGTTTACTTCACCAAAGTTGCATTGATCCAATGGTGGAATAATTGTTCTGCATGCACACCCCAACTATTTAACCCCCTTGTCCATAGAGCGAACCACACAGATGCATAAGCAACACCGTATGAGATACCGGCAACAACTTGGGGCATTGTATGATGTCCAAGCCACACTCTAGACATGACAACCATCATTGCAAAAGGAAATGTGATGAGCGGAGGAAGTATGCGAATAGATAAGCCTGACGGAAGCATTGGATGGACAGGAAGGTATAGACATCCTAGGAAGATGTACGCCGCGTAGTAGCTAATCGTAGCAGAGTGAGTACTCGGCATGCTGTGGGTGGTAGACTTGTATCAGTGATAAATTCCTGGTCTGTAAAGGTCCTTCCTACACACCCGTAGGAGACTTTCGACTTTCGTCCTGGAAGATTTGTAGGCCGTGGCTGACGAATAATTCTTTTGACCACTTTAACAGAAAGACTGCAAAATACAGCTCCTGTCGTGAAGTAGACTACCCCTGCGCACCGGGTGTACAGGATAAAACACGCAGTCAGGGCAGGTATTGTGAAGTTGACCTTTTTTTTCCCCATAAAACATGAATCTTCTCCATGCAACCGGACTTTATGTAGAAAAGCACAAGCCACACTTACCTTGTCGAGCAAAGCAAGCCATGCATCCCCCGCACAATTATTTGAACGGGCCATAGGTTTGACCGTAAATGAATGAGACGATACGAGAACTTAGCATCATTCCAAGTCAACGTCACTTTAAAAGTTGAACGTGCCAAAAATAATTCAGCTAGCATATGAAGAAAGGCCGAATAGTCAAAGTAACTAATTGTACAAGGGTAGCCTATCTAACTAATATTATCTTAGTGTCGTGAAATAAAGTCCTTTTCTCGAAACCTGTCCGATAGATATCTGGTAATATAATAAGATGACGATGGAGTTCCGGACTACAAAGCAGGAATACATGAGCCTTCGAAAGGCCTATACCTCATTCTATGGATATCCTGGGGCCGAGAGGAATCCCACTTTGGTTAGCTGGTTGGCTCATATCTCCCGATACATTTGATGATTTGTGGCTGTTGAACCCAGGTCGGTGTGAAACGGCTTATTGATTCGACTTTCAGCATCGAACGAGAGAGCAAGAGAGAGAAACTGACAATGAACTTTGGAAGTTTTCAGGCCGCGATCGAAGTCACGGAAACAGCGGACGCCAACTGCAAAGGTTCCTAGAAGTAAGAGGAAAGCGATGATAGCTACAATTTGGACCCTCATGTCGGTAATATATCACATGGGAAAGAAAGAAACATACTAAAAACAGTGAGAGTTGCTCGAGTCGTTTCGTAAGCGACTCTTGAGGAAGGTTCATAGAATCGAACAAGTTTGTATACTGCATGCATGATAATTGAATGTCCGACAACGTAACGCAATGACAAGGTTTACACACCAACTGTAAAAAAAAAAAACAAAGGCATGAGAATTAATAATTTATCACTTGAAACATTATGAGAGCACATACAGTAGGTAAGCGCAGCGACCATCATTACCAACGAAAGAGTCATGACTCTGAAAATCAGTCAGAAAACCAGTTTGGTGCATTGAGAACAGAAGCAAATCACGATTTGATCTCCCGCTGAACTGCCAGACCGCAGAGGATGAGAAGAACCAGGACGACCGGTATGGCAGCAATAGTTACACCGAATTCCGCCGAATTCACTTGAAGAACAACGATGAGAAGCTAGGAATCAATGGGTGAGTAAATTACGAGAGAAAACACAGCTTTTGGGAGGACTCACCTGCATCGTCACTCCAGTGAAGAAAAAGAAGTCAAATTTCAACAAACAAATCATGATCTGGTACCATTGATACATAGCTGTAGGTTATGAGTAATTCATTCGAAAGCCCACTGATGTAAACTAACTAACATTTCATTTTCGGATTTGCTCCCACAACATGGAAAATTGCCCAGCTAATTTTGGAAACGACCATAAATGATGGGAGCATAGTATGAACGACAGAACGACAGACCCAAATTCAGCATAGAGCTGTTTGATCCAGAAAAGCATGAAGAGCCAGGATGCAGCGATGATGCAAGGCGCAACGATAAGGAAAGGTTTGACTTTTTGCCAAAGTGTGCCCGATCCTCCACATTGCTTAGGGTGATATCAGAGATGCTCAACCAGGTGATGAGCAGAGGGACACTGCAGTTACTTACAAGGGAGCTTGTTAGGTATATTGATCCATCACAGTCTCCCAAAGTAACAAGAGCCGTTTTCGTCTGGGGTACTTGAAGGGCGGCGGCTACCATGAGCGCAAGGTGAAATACTGCGAGAAGCTGAGGGCTTGTGCTCGATTCGCAATAGTTGAGAATGACATACTCAGAATTCCCATGAGTTGGATGACATTTCGCAGCCGTAAAGCGTCGAAGGCCATGAAGAGCTCAAACAACCTAGGGAATCGGTGTACTGAATAATTTTGTGATTATGTAGAGTGGCGTAAGACCAGCTTACTCGGCTAACGCATACAACGCCAGATAGCATGGCAAAGTCTGAAAGCAATGAATACGAACAAGTCAAATAAAGTATAAGTTGCTCAGACCTTGTATTTTCCTGATCCTAGAGGAACAGTTTCATCAACCTATAACGTCGAGATGGGAGTATGTTCAAAGTTCAAGTCATCTTGTTAATTATTGAACTCACCAGTCTAAAGGTAATTGCAACCATCACAAGCACAACAATGGCCTCTACTCAAAAAAAAGCTCGCCGTTAAATTGTGCATGTAGATCCGAGGTTGTCAGTACTGACGGATGGTGACTAGAAGGTCAATTAACGACCCAATGTAAAGGGAACGAAGTAAACTGCTCTTACCTGTAGCAATAAAAGCGCGTTGGGCTCTGGTTGCAAGAAAGGGCACGACAGCCATACCTGCAGAGGGGAAGGGAGGAGATGGTCGTGATTCGGAGTAACACTGCTTGGGTGATATAAGTATGGGTGACGCGACCTCGTAAATATTTTTAAATTCCAACTCTGATTACTCCTTCTGGTAAATTATGATTAAACGATGGTCACACGCTAATCAGTGGCGACGGGCAGTTCGGTTTACCACCCAAAAAAACAAAGAAAGAAAGAAAGAAAGAAAGAAAGAAAGAAAAAGAGTAAAGAATGTCCCTGCAGGTCAGGCCTATAATATAACCTAAAGTCAGAAACTAACTATGAGCTGCTTGATGACATCGGTAAGTATGAAGGAATCTAAACACCGACACCTCGCGCACCTGAAATTTCGACCTCATTTAGACACCAAATAGTACACCGTGAGAGGCCGTCAAGGACACTACCCTTCTAGTTTCTTAGATTCGCATGGATGTTCAGAAATCAGCACCTTCCTCGAGGCTCTTCAACACCAAACAGCCGACATCGATCTCTTCTCTCCACAATATTTCAATAGCCACTTTTACAAATTCCACCCAACTGTTTTCGTGGCGCTCCGGTACTTGGATACCACGGACTCTAATTAACCCTCTTTTTGCGTCTTGAACTAAGTCATTGCATAAATGCTCCAGTGTCAGTCTCCAGCGACCTTCATTCTCTTGTGATATAACGCCTCTTTTTCCCAGCGTTGTATCTCGCCATATGTCTACCAGATGATCCGAGTCTGGGGGTACGGTGCTGACGTCGTCTGAAAAGATATGATAAAGCCGCAATGCAGTGATCAGACGATATGACGGATAAGCAGATGCAGGTGTAGAATCAAGTGTCCAGTCTCTGTGAGCACAAATAATTAAATCAAGTCACCAAAGAAAATGTAAGAAATGCAGCAGCCTACCCCCAATATCTTTCCGCAACGAGAATATCTTTCATCCACAGACCAACATGCCCTCTCAGTTTAAACAAAGCTTCGACCGCAGAGTCTAACATAATCTCTCCTTCATTAGTGGGCTCGACAAAACCATACTCTGTAAAAAGGGTTGAATTTGGATGCGAACCGTACTTCAAGGATAATTCGGCATCTGGAGATGTGACCAAGACTGAGGGAGACAGGAGAGTAAAATCGTGCCCGAATTTGTGTTTCCCGGGTGGTGCGATATTCCATATGTCAGCGGGAGAAGCTTGAGGAAGTGTATATGGCGGATTGGTTGTGTGGTTGGCAAAATCAAGGATGGGACAGAGCGTCATGTTGTCGGGATCGGAGCGAGAACGGGCTATTCTATGGTAAATGCATCTAGTATTCACTTTATGAATTCAACATTAAATTATGACCCAGAGAAATGAAGACTAACCATTCAGCCAGGCCCATAGATAATCTTCATCCATGGATTGACCGGGCGGCTTGCTCTTCTGGTCCTGCACGCTGGGGTTTCTTTGCTGAGGGGTTGCCGTCAAGCAGATATTTCAGCCTATAGATTAGCAACGAACCAAGTAATCTTGGATTCTTGTCAAGTCTTTCTTGAATAAGCCAAGGATTCGGTTGAGTTTAAGCATGATTTGGGAAGGAAGAGCATCAAGTAGTTGAATCTCGAAACTCGACTCAGTCTGGCCATGCTGTTGTCTCCATAACCAGGTTAAAGGATGGGAGTCAAAATTTGTAGGAAGTACAGAGATGTACGGGCCAAAGAGAGGATCATGGGATTGATGGCCAGATACTGGACGGTATAGGAGAAGATGGAGTGAAATATATTGGGTACACGTGAGCTTGGGGTGGGCCTGTGGATAGTGAGGTGCAAGTGTGAGGGTATTGAGTAACGCGCTTGATGGAATGGTGAACAAGGGCGAAGATGGTTCAACCGATTTTTTAGTGAACAATCCATAGCCTGCACCTGGAAAAACAGTTTAATGAGAGATATCTGCAACAGACTTAAAAAACCCAACCAGGTACTAATCTCGGTTCAACAAGAATATTGTCCTCAGATATGTCCCTTCCATGGGTAGAAAGCCATTGAAGCAGTTGAGGATACATATGAAGGGTAAATTACCTGATATGTAAGGTAACACAACTTTCTCCTTACCGCAATCACCCGTAGTCCATAAAATGTCCATCTTCAACGCCACCCGCCTCTTCGGAAAGACTGTTTTGGTTACAGGCGCCAGCAGCGGAATCGGTGCAGTGGGTCTCATTCGTTTCCAACTTTTCCCTGTGTTTCTTTGAATGTGAAAATCTCAGGCCACTGCTGTACTTTTCGCCAAGGTATTCTACATTTTATGGTCAAGCTTACTGTCATTGTCAAAGATCACAGGGAGGAGCAAATGTTATCTTGATCGCTAGGAGAGCAGATGCGCTTTCCAAAGTCTCCGATGCGTGTGTTGCTGCTCACAAGCAGTCTGGCCTGCAGCATGGCGGGAAATTCGCGTCTGTCCAGTTGGATGTATCCGATAAGCAGCAAATTGCTTCTCTGTGGACTAAAGTTCCCCAAGACCTTCGTGATGTTGACATTCTCGGTAAATCCGTCACTTGAACGTTGAAAGATCGATCTGGAATGATTCTGTTCCCAAAGTGAATAACGCTGGTTATGTCCTAGGTGTAGAACATGTGGGGGACATTAACGACAAAGACATTGAGGGAATGTTCGCGACAAATGTCTTCGGTCTCATCTCTATGACGCAGCTCCTAATCAAAGGTTCGCAGTGTTGATTCGGACATCTCTCCGATACCCATGTCCCATTTTGTGCAGACTTCAAAACAAAACAATCGGGACACGTTATCAATCTTGGCTCAATTGCTGGCCGCGAACCATACGCGGGTGGTAGTATCTACACTGCTACCAAGCATGCTGTAAATGCGTTCACTGGTTCTCTCTTGAGAGAGCTGGTGAACACTCCTATTCGTGTAACAGAAATCCAACCAGGTAAGCATAGAACCTCCTAGAAAGCCCTTGATACAACGATTTTTCAAAGGGTTGGTCGAGACCGAATTCTCAATCGTACGGTACCGGGGAGACGTCGGTGCAGCTAAGAAGGTTTATGAAGGCTTGGACCCTCGTGAGTCTTCAACCACTTAAATGTTGGCTCGATTTTTGACGGGATATTCTCGCAGTGACTGCGGAGGATATCGCTGAGGAAATTGTCTGGGCTGCTTCCCGGCCTCCGCATGTCAACATTGCCGAGGTTCTGATATTCCCTGTATACCAAGCCAGCGCCGGTGTCAAATACCAAGCACCAAAGTAAGGAGTATTGCAATTATATATCCCCAGAGATCCAAATACATATCTACAAGTGCCAGTTCCGTTGTATGGCCTATAGTGCTTTGTAGGAATGGATAGCAAATATAAAGCAAATGTCAAGGCAAGGGAGAAGATGTTAGTAAGTTTGTACGATGGCGACGATAAACCTTCTCAAGACCTGGATTTTTTGCTTTTTGACCGCGTATGCTTGACCACCATGAGCTCCGGCACAGGTAAAATGTCGTTGTCGTATACAAATTTTTTGATCGTGATGTTTTCTTGCACGAGGTCGGTAAGCGGTAGGTCTGCCTGAGTTAGATTGCCCAGTGTGTCTAATCGAAGAGCCTGAACCAAACCTGATTTAGACAGGCCAAGTGCAGATAAATTTAGAACAGCATACCTTGGCTGTTGGAGCTAATATACCCTTCAAAGATCTGTTCTCCTTGAGAGGTTGTCGGGTTCCCGGTTTGACTTCATCCAGATATACAGTAGTGAACAAACCCCGATCCCATTTTACCCGCCGCTCGGGCTCGCCATCTTGATCATCAGCTCCTACAAAGAGCTTTGCCTTCTTATGTTGGTCAAGTCGTTCCGGTGTTTCGTAGTCCTCCTCATCTCCAGGGCCTCTCTGATGTTTACCGAGTGAGCGTCCTCCAGAACGGTCTTCACATGGACTAGAATATCCAACATCACTGGAACCTTCAATATCGCTCGACGCCATATCCCCATCGCTCCTTCGCGCTCTTCGAATTGCCCGCTCTGCTCTCTCCTTCAATTTCTCTTCCATTTGACGCTGGACAATCGTACGAACTTTGACGGCTGGACTCTCAGGTCTGACACCCTCTTTTCGAACAACCTCCGTTTCCAATTTAGCAATAAGATACTGTTGATTGCGAGCGGTATTGGTTGTCGTCAAATCCTTCAGGGCGGTTACACTCATTCCAGAGAAGACATCATCTGATTGACTGGATGCAGGTTTCCGACGAGTTGGCAGAGGCCGCGAGCTTCCCTCATTAACTGGGGTCCGCCGCGACCGAGTTGTCCGCCGTAGATTGGAAGTAGAAGACGAGTCCGATGTTGGAATATTGTCAGGCTTTGACTGCAGTTCGAGTACCTCGTGCAGAAGATCTGAGGGGTCTTGCATCATGGGAGAAGCTGGTAGAAGGGGAGGTGATGATTCCTTGATTTCTGGACTCCTTATGGCCATTTCTGCGGATCGAGGATTGTACGCAATTCTTAATGCCTCTTGTTCTTGCGACATAGAATGAGACAGTTTGCTTGATTCGGAAGCCATAATCCTACTAGGCCGAAGAGCCAAATTTTGTGTTGCTTTCTTGAGATTTGTGACAGTTGGAAGTTCAGTTCTAGTCTTCGAGCTTGCGGTAGTTGAGAGAACAACTTTCGGGACTTGACGTAGCGTAACAATGCGCGGTTTGGCTGGCGACGGTTTCTCCACTTCTCTCTTGCGCTTCAAAAGGGACGTCGATGTTGAAACGGCCGGCTTTACGCGAGAAATTGAACTTGTGGCACTACTAGCATTTGAGGGAATAGAAGCGCTTTCCATAGGTGTTGACTGATGCAGGGTCTAAATCAAAATGCGTGTATTATGCCAGCAATCAATAAAACTTACTTTCGCAAGATAAACAGTCCTCATAGGGAGTGTACTCGGATCTTTCTCTTTTGAATTCAAAGTAGGTGGACGCGCATACGGTTTGGTACCAATCCTCGGAATTCTGCTTGTAGGCTGTCTGAGATAAGATTTTACATCAACAGGTTTTGCTTGAGGCGGAGTGCCTTGACATATTTCTGGGACCATTGGTGAAGATGTAGGGGGCGCTGGGTTGGAGGCAACAAGCGGAAATGGCAGTCTATCAGGCTGCATTGATGAGGACTTGGTTAGCGTTTCTGTGGATGTCTGCCCTGATGTTTTCTCCTTGTCCTTTCTCCTAGCGACAACAGGTTGAGAACTCGGCTCTATAGATCGATCTCTTTCCTTTCCTTTCGGAGGACTTCCAAACCGAATACCGCCCGGCCTTGTAACTGGGTTGGTCAAATGCTCAGAAACCAACACACGTCTTGCAGGAGTTTGTATGGAGGTTAGTGGCGTCCCGTCCGGTTTTAAACCAAGGCGAGCAGCCTTCTGTGGTGAAACATGTCCCTGGGCAATGCCTTGCTCGATGGGTATCCTGCGAGCAGGCGTGTTCATTGGATCGTTAGGCGCTGGAGCTTGCAGACGGATCTTGTGTGGAGAGCTAGACCTTGTTGGGCTTGAGAACCGTATGGGTCCGGTTGAACGAGAAGGGGTCTTTGGGGGTACGGATTCAGGCAATGTAGGGAACATGGAAAATGTGAACGGTGTTTGACTGTTGGAAGAAGTCTCGCCATAATCCATCGACATATTATCGGGTTCCTCAGTAAAGGCGAGTTTGGAAAGCAGATCAGTAGACTTTGGAGAAAGTGATCCAAGCACTCGATTAAATGGCATGGGCGATCTCGTGGGACTACGCTGCCTTGCTAACCACAGGGCACTGGACGCGATTTGTGATGCCTGTTGAACAATTTTCTCTTGTTCTTCTTGGGAATCATCGATGATTTCGTCGAGAGTGCCAATGCTTAGCTTTTTCTTGACCTGCGTGCGAGCACCCGATGGCGGCAATGAAAACACAGCCGGAGGTGGTGCTAAATTCAGTGTATCGCTCATTCTAGGACGCGGAGATCGTCGTACTGGCGTTTCAACATTCGATGGCTGTGGTAAAACCTGGCCGACACCCAATTGGGCTGCCTGGGACTCGGAATTGTGTAGTACGATGACAGAGTCCTCCCTGACACTCCCTACCGTTTGGGCGAGGTCCATGACGGTTACAGAATTTACAAGGAGGTTTTCCAGTGGAGGCTCCACAACTAGATCAGGAATTTCAAAAGTTTGTTGAAACCGGGGAGACTTGACGGAGATTGGGCAATGAGATAGAAGGTCATTCGAGCTGAGGGCCGGGATGGAATCGAAAGAGATTAAGTCGTGTTGTGGGACTTGAGGTGGCGTGTTAGGATGTAACTCAGAAGTCTGTGGTTTCGAGTAAACGGTCGTGGAAAGTAATAATGGATTATCAACATCGTGTTCGGGACGGCTGTCCATATTGAGTGAGAAAAGGTCGTTCTGGTAATTGGTTGGCGATTGTGGGGTGGTCGTGCGGTATGGGTCAAAAAAGCTCAAAGGCAGAGTTGGACTGGGCGGTGGAGAAGGATTATCCAGGGCGTGCATGACTCTGTCGGCCAATACGGATGAGGGTTCTAAGCAGACGAACATCATCACAGTAACAAATATGTCATTTTGATTGCAACAAACCATCTTCTACGCCATCTCCGGCCTGCTGAGTTGCAGAATCCGAGAAATGCTCCTCATCTCCGTTTGGTGCATTGACAAGTTGCGCGACAAGGTCTATGTCTTCATTGTCGTCTGTTGGTTGCGAAGACGATCTCAGGCGAGGGCTTGATAATCTTGGAGACCGGCGAGGGAAAGTTGTTTGAGTTGGAGGGAGAGGACCTTTCGAATTATCAACGAATTTGCGTTCTGGAGTCTTAAGAGGGCCAAAATAAAGACGTGCTGATTCTGTGTTGTAGGCATCATTGTCGGAAGCTGAAGCTGACGATGGTGGAGATGATACAGATATGTCTTCCATCTAGTAGAGTTGAAGCATATGACTATTATTTGAGCAATAATACAAGAGCTCAGCTCAACACCAACTTGGGATTTTGCGTAAAGATCAACAACTGAGTGCTGACTAACCAGCACCCACGTGACATGTGCTCGTGACTCGAGTCATACTTCACCACTGACACCAGTCACCTGGCGCAACTGCTCATGTTAGTCTCTCCGAGTACTTATATCGATCATCACAACCCTCTTACCTTATTGTTTTCTTGCGCCAAAAGGGCAAGCATCTGAGCCTGCTGCTCAATCTTCAATTTCATATCGCTAATTTGATCCAAAGAACCCCCTTTATCGTCTTGTAATCCAGCTGGGCTCGAATCACGCACTCTCCGATGTTTGTGTTCTCGTGTGATTGCTTGATTCGCCTCCGATGATGTATGGCTGTCCCTTTTCTTGACCTTCTCTCTCTCTTCCGAATGTGCAACGTCATCCTCACCTCTTTGTCGCTTGTGGCTTCTTCCAGAAGCCGAATACACAACGTGCCTTGCCTCCTGTTTGATCGAAAACAATGCCGCCTGCAAGCCAATGTCAACTTCACGTGTTACATCACTAACGAACGCCTCGACTGCATCCGTCCAAATTCTCTGCATAATTTTTTCTTTTTCTTCGATGACCTTCCTGCACTCTGCTTGAGCGGCAAGTGAACGAGATAGCTGAGGTGCAATGACAGTAGCAGTGGTTGCTGATGCTGAAATGCTTTCGAGTGTGGCTGAAATCATTTTGTATGTCTGGATATTTGCTTCTTCTTTCCTTTGAACTTCACTCAGGTCGTCAACTTCTCTGGAAAGTCTATATATGCATTGATCATAAATCCTGCGGAAGGCATTTCATTACAACAAGACAAACCGAGCAAGGTCCCGGAAGAGGCTAACAGTTTGTCGGGAATGTGGCGCTAGTTTCGTGAATTGTTCCAGACTTTGAGGAAGCAAATCGCTCTTTAATTCGAGTTTAATTTCTTGGATCCTAGAAGTTTGGGAATAGCTCTTTAATTTCTTGCGGTTGTCAAGGCTCTTTGGACTGATCTAAATGTGTGGCAACTTTCAGCCGATGTTGTTATGCGATATTCGAAAAATTATACAACCTGCAGGCCAAAACTGTCTATTTCAGAATTGGTTGGACGAGCGCGAGACGCAGGGGAATCTCTGAAAGGCGTTTCATGCTCTGAAGAGGTCGGGAATTTAAGAATTTACTTTTCAATGTCCTCCCTTCGAGCGCCTGCAGTTTCGCTATGGCCATAATCCCGTTTGGTACCACCGCCTTCAGAACAATGGCGGCTCTCTGTTCCTCGGGCATCCATCAATAGCTCTTCATTCTTACGACGGAGGAACAATGCCGATTGCGGGACTAAAGGCGCTGAGCGATAGGTTCTCCGTGGACTGTCTCCATTCATGCGGCTACCGTCTTGAAATTTATATGAGGACACTGTAGAATGGAACAAGTCTGCTCGGGATATCTATTGGAGGTTTGGCGATCAGTCCTCACTTTTGTTCGTCCAACCTGGATCATCGGGATGAAGAAAGCTGCTCAGAAGATTTGAGTCGACTAAATGGGGCCAAATGATCATAATACGCGCCGACAGCTATTGCCTTGCGGGCAAGAGGGAGATAATGGTCGCCCTTCCCAGTCATAATGCTGAAAGTCAAGGGATCAGTTGTCGAAATGTTTATGTAGTAAATGCGAACCCGACAGAGCGTCTTGGAATTTTTATACATCGTTCTTTACAGGAGCAGTCGATTATATAATATTGGGATCATAAGGTTTCAATCTTCAATAAACAAAATCTCTCTGATTTGTAATTGATCTTTCGGGGTAGCCGGGTCAACGCTTCGCGGAAAGATTGGTGCTCTTAACGTTCCGGCTGACCCGCGGTGGTGAAGATCCTCCGTCGTAAGCCGAGGAGTAAACTAGTAAGCGCTTTTAACATTATCTCCCCCACTCCTTGGACACCCGTATACCATTCTTTTCTTGACGACATGGGTGTTCAAGTTCCTGCTAGCCTGATAGGCCTTGGACTATTGGGTGGAATCTTTTCTGTCGCCAGTAATCACTATTCGGGCTCATCGTCGGCGCCCGAGATCCATTTTGCCTCCAAGCCTGCTGTCTTGCCAGTTAGGAAGGATGAGGCGTCGAACGATGTTGAATATATTTCCATACGCACCTTACTAGAGACGAGGTGTAAAAGCCTCTTCAGCGATTTTCGTCCCTTGTGGTGGCTTTTCAAGTAAGTATTCCGCCCTCACCCGACATAGCTAGACAAAGCATTTTCTGTAGTGGTCACTTACAGACGATATACTGTGTGCTGGGAGATTTTTCCAAGACTGATTGCATGTGGTACGACCGGTGAGGCCTTCGATCATGATTCTGAGAATGATTTGTCAACCTAATGTTATCACAGCAAATACCTTCGACTCGCGGATGGTGGCACATTGTGCGTCAATAAACCGGAATTGAACTGTTTTTATGGCATTTACGCAAGTTTTGCAGGGGCATCGATTTCGCCCCTTCAGATCAGTCTAAGGTTCCAGAGGATGCACCAATTATAGTGGTGCAACACGGTTTGACTGGAGGTATGTTCGTATAGAATAGATTTCTTTCAGATTCCTAAAGATGTTATGATAGGATCCTACGAATCTTATGTTAGAGCCATATTAAGTCGTGCTTGTGCTCCGGTAGAAGAGGGAGGTCTCGGATATCGCGCTGCTATCATCAATTTCAGGGGATGTACGTCCCCACCAAGTTAGTTCCCCTTTTTGAAATCTTAATATTTGAGCAGGTGCTGGGGTTCCCGTTACTACTCCATTATTGTATTCTGCTGGCCATACAGATGATACTCGGCAGGGTTTAATGTATATCACTCATCGATATCCTAATGCCCCTCTTTTGGGCATCGGTTTCTCGTTAGGTGCAAATGTCCTGACAAGATATCTGGGAGAAGAAGGCGTGCAAAGTCGCATATCCGCAGCATGTGCACTTGCTTGTGTATGACTTTTAACCTAACTAAACCGTGGTTCGTTGCTCATCGTACCTTCAACTAGCCTTGGGATCTTCAACACAACAACGACGGGTAACTTCCGGACACAGTTCCTACCATGACGAAAATTTCTAATCATTACCTTGCAGCCTCCTGAGTTCGTTTATTGGAAAGCACATATACTCAAAGGGCATGGGCAACAACCTTCGCAGCCTCGTGAAGAAACATCTCAAGGTACTGATTCAGGATCCCGAACATACTGCAGCCAAAGCCGCTGCCGCTGTACTCAGTCTGAAGAACCCAACTCTTGAGAAGTTTGATGACACTTTCACGAAAATCGCAGGAGGCCCCTCTCCTCATTTCCCCTTCCCAGATGCCAAAGCGTACTATGCATGGGGCTCTAGTCATCATATGCTTCAACACATTACGGTTCCCTTCTTGGCCATAAATGCTGGCGACGATCCAATTGTTAAACATATTCCTATGGATGGTAGTGGGAACGGCTTCGTTGTTATGGAATTGACGAAAGGCGGAGGACATCTTGGTTGGTTTCAAGCTGGCCCAGGTTATGTTGATCGATGGACGACGAAACCTGTACTTGAATGGTTAAAGCTTCTGGGTCAGGATGTGGTGTATGATCCTAAATCGAGAGGACGGCCATTGCTTGTCGGAGACGACGGCTTCTTGCGCGAGGAAGGGAGAGACCACCTTGGATGCAAAGAAATTGAAGGTGGAGGACTAATCAACGGTAATTATAATATCGGCGAAAGTGGTATGCTACAAGGACTTTGACCAGTTACGAATTTGGTTTATTTAATCAGTACATGAAGTTAGATTAGATTTCAAAGATTTCAATCGCTGTCGCTAAATGTCAAGCCTTCTTCTTGCTCCTCCTCTCTTGTTCTCTGATATTGACTGAAATCAACGGAAACGACCCCTTCTTCCATGAGGTTTTCGTCCTCAAGATTCTTGTTACGCTCGAATAATTGACGCCCTAGAGAAGCTGTGAATCAGCTTACTTCTTTCTTCTGGTATTCAGCCTTACCAGTCAACCTTGTGCCCAATTTTTTCCACTCCTCACGTTCTTTTGGGGTCATATTTCTGAGTTGTTCCTCATCTTCTCGTAATTTTTTGATGGCAAGTTCCTTGTCGAACTTTTCTTTCCATGCCTTGAATGATTCCACCATCACGGGAGTGCCAACAGTGCGTCTTTCTTCCGCCTAAACGAGGACTGGGTTGTGTTGTCTATACCTGGGACAAGCAAAAATAATTTACCTCCAAGGCTAACCGTTCTTTTTCTGATTCGCGCTGTCTTTGCTCTTCAAGCTTTGACCGGACTAGCAGAGAAAGTTGTTCACGAAGATGGGATACCAAAGTAAAGGTCATCGCCATTCCGAGATTTTCCTCTCCCTAATTAAAAGGATGCATAACAGGTCCTGGCCAGCAGTCGATCAAAGGTATCCACGGACCACTTTTCGCAGATTTTCCAAAATATTTTCCGAGTCGGCTTCTTCGAGGCGTCTATCGCCATCATGTTCCAACGACAAGCTTGGTAGTTCATCGGGATATCCTCCAGAGTATTCAACACATAATCTTACTTGGACTATACGGGCAGAGGGAAAGGAAGTTGGAATCAGGGAAAGTTGTATTAAATATCACAAGACCTTACGGTTGTCAGCGCCGTCAGGAATATCATCTGCTTCAGCCTCTATTTGAATCTTGTGCTGCGATAGTCCTTGAGTTGGTAGAAGAAGCTTGGTGAGGGTCAAACTAGATGATGTCGATAAGACAAACTTGAAAGCTCGGTGGAATATATGGATTCCAGCACCTATAAAGGCGTATGTTTGAGAGGTCAGATTGTGAAGTAATTCTGATAAACACCTCTAACTCTTCCAGGAGAACATCGGACATGATTTCTGCTACACGAAGGTGGAGGGAATCCAAGAGTCACGGGATCTCAAATCTCTCTTTCCATTCCATACTCATGCAACGGCTACTTTTGTCATCGTGTACTCGTTCTCGGTCACTGACTTATGCACCACCATTTTCTTTTCTTATGGCTGCGCGTTTCAACTCAAGCCCACGTAGAGTGCTCCCCCAGCAACTCAACGACATGGTCATAAATACAGCGGAGCGGGCCTCGACCCTGGCTGTTTCTTCTGCTGAGGTCATATGGAGTGATAGATCGAAACGTGTAATGGAAGAGGTGGCACGCTCCCCACCAGCAAATGCATACTCAGGTTGATCACCATCCTTCAACTTTCTACATAGTCTCTAAATATCCACTCCAGGTCGCACTGTTAACAACCCGCGTGACTTGGCCGACACATTCAGAAACCTTGACGGTATCCTCTCCCGCAACAGAGTTCGTCAGCAATTGAGACTGACAGAAAGACACGAGAAGAAGGGAGCGAAACGTCGTCGACTCAGTAGTGAGCGATGGAGAAAGCAGTTCGCAAATGAAGTGTGTCCCTATCATTCTGTTTTTGATTGCGACTTTTGAAACTTTTATTGCTTTAGGTCCGGAAAAAAGTTGAATTAGTTGTTAAAATCCGCAAACGTGGAGCATAGTAATCGATTCATGTCTTTGACCTGGTCCCCATCTGGCTAGTGATATTCTCGCATAGGTGAATGAAAAGAAGCCTTTAATTGAAACAAGCAAGTTATACCAATTCATCTATGCATCTTGAACCGGATCTTGCAAGATGAATGAGCTCTCATCAGACTTGGCAAACCCTTGCACCCAATCTCGACAAGCAATATTCCATTTAATAATGCAGCCGGCTGCGACTAAGCGAGGATAGGAGCGATCCTTTCCAACGAACTTAACTTTATCATTTGCAGGTCACATCTCTGTTTCATGCATTAATGCAATGGGGAATGTGGGGAATGCAAGCACCTACCAAGGTTTAGGGGTTTATTCAGGTTGTTCAACGGACATGGAGGAACTTATGAACAGCACGAGTACTACACGCCAGCCTAAACCGAAGCCTCACGCCAAAAAGTATGCTTGCCTTCCAGAACGAGGCAAGCTGCATGCAGCTGCAGCAAGGGTTAAAATTGAATATTGAAGGTCATACCCTCATGACCCCGAATCCCCCCAACTTGCTCAAAGTCCAGTGACACCCCCAAATATTGATCCATGTGCCATAACGTTCGTACTGGCCTTACCGGAAATATCATAATAAATTTTGACATCTATTCAGATTATTGACGGCCGTTATCATACCGAATGTGGTCATTTTTATTCAATGTCTACCTTTCAAAAGGATTGTGGCAGAAACAACTGCTTGTTTAGCTCACGGCATGCTCCAGGTTCGTCATGTTTGAATGATAGAGACCAGGCTAACCCTGAGTGTAGGATGCCAGGCATCGAGCTGTGTTCAGAAGATGAATGCACCAACCCACAATCCAATACGGATCAGTAATACGATGTGTGGAGAGTGCATGATCAGAGCAAGAGAAGGCACAGGGACGCTTGGCGTCAGTGCCAGTGCCAGTGCCGTTGATCAGCGATAAATTTTCAGCAGGCACGTGATTTTGTGGTGGTATAAGGGATTCTAAAATTGGATGACTGATTCACTTCCAGTGTTGGGCATAACAACCTTGTTCTAATACTTAAACCTTTCCAGTCTTGTTCTTCTTGTAATATAAGACCGCTCGCTATGACCTCTACTTCAAATTTCATCCACCATGCCCTCATCAGGAAGGGCACCGCAGGATTTGAACTTCCCACTTGTTGACGCTGATGCGCATTTGAATCTTCGGGCGTTTATCAAGAATTGCATTCTACCCGACCTGGACCACTCGGACTACGATGGTCCTTTTTACAATACCCGAATAGATCCGCAGAAATATCCAAACAGCCTTCAAATTCGCCCCGAATCATGGCGCCTACTCGAGCTCATACGTCCGATTCCATCGCAATGGTCATCTCTTTGGTTGGCATGTAAGCTTGTTTTCTATGCGCCAGCGAAAGTTGATTAAGTATACCGTCTGATTATGACAGGGCTGGATTCCCACATTCCTAGCACACCAGTGAAATCTGTTGCAACTCATGTCCGTCATAGAATAGACGCCCGACTCACTCTCCGGGCTGAAATTCCAAAGTTATATGCATATAAACCAGACAAGATCTCTTCGTAAGTCAGTTGTTGATCTTATTCTGTACCATCCTATATACTTTCTAGTCAGATAGCCTGGGTGGATCTAGCTCTAGTCACTGCGACCCAGATTGTGCACCGTTCTTTCCCTGCACTGCGTGACTGGGCCTTTGTTGAACGCCGACGTGGTAGATCGATTGATTTCGACGAAAAAATCTTTGCAGAATTCCTCTGGTGTCGAGCTCAACGCCATCCACGAGACAATGAATGGAAAACCACTTTAATCGTCGCCATTCAGCCACATTGGGCCCTTGATGAACATGACATGAATCAGTTTGTGGGCTGCACAGCGGTAAGGTTTTCGAGCTACTTTTATTTAAAGCCAGGCAAGTATAATCTATGCCCATATAGTATCCTACATTTTCTGGTGGCGGGAATCCATCGGAATCAGAGATAAATAACAGATATAAAATATGGAGTAAAGTCTGGATAGACTTTTTTTGTTGGTTCTGCCATATCTTGTCTAACTAAATTGTTTGATAGGTATGGGATGCCTGTGTCCAAGCAAAAGCGCATCATTTTGTTTTGTCGAACTATAAACAATGGGTCTTCGGAGGGTTTTCAAAAGGTCTGTACATCACCCAAGTGTAAAGTACCTGTTTTCATTGATGACTCTGTAGGCTATAGGGTGGCATTCGTCTCGCCAATCTACAAATACGACAATTTCTCGCCTACCATCGTTGAATTTTTGACATATTGGATAGCCTCATCAGCTCGCCTGCCAGGCACTCACAAATTGCCGAAGGTAATTTCGTTGGCAATGTATCGTTGTTGATAAAATTCTGACGTTGTTATGGTCCCGGAAGGTGCTGGAGCCTGTTATCTACGGTACAGTTGAGATAGGCCGACCTAGTAATGCACTCGGTTGCAAGGTGAAGTCTGATGTCGCATGGGGTCAAACAGATGGAGGTCAGAGTGTCTTCTTTATACCTTACGGCAGCTCACATGGTGTGTAGCAGTCGAGTCTGTAGAGGAAGGCGAATCGTTACGGGAAGATGAATCGCTAGAAGAACTTGATACACAATCGCAATGGTCGGACGAAGGCTCGATGACCTCGGAATTCGAACTACATGACACAGATCGACATGAAATTGTGGAAGGATGGGTCAATGATCAGGCCAACGATGATCGCCAAGAGAAAACATATCCATACCACGTAGTTAAACGTTCCTTTCATTTTGTTGAGCCGACACTTGAAGAGGTCTGTGGAGATTGGTTGATTTGAAAACAAGCTCGTATTTTACATTAATTCACTGTATGTATGCTGTTATGATGGGACTTTATAACTCTCCTGCGATGTCTGTGTTGAAGGTGTGCGACCGCCATGCGATGAACTTGGAGTCCTGCCTAAACCATCCTGTTGAGACTGATGTAAATTTCCTCCCATTTGTGCTGAGTTTAGTACAGACTGCGCTACAAATAGCGTGTTTCGATTTCTCCGTCGGGCAGGAGGAGGTACCTGAAGGAATAATCAACTAATTATAAAGAGAAGATGACGTCAACCACCCACCGCAGTGATGAACGCTAAATATGGATATGTTGTCTGATCTTGTACAGAATAAAATTCAAGTATGATACTGAGAGTCTCTATTTGATAAAATCGTCAGATTTAGTAATTGAGCGAGGGATACCCAGCAAACCTGAGATATTAGAAAGCTCTTCTTCATTTAGATTGTAATGCTCAATAGCAGCTCGAGCAGCATCCGGTGATGGTGGCTTATTGGAAGGTGGGGTGGGGAGAGATTTGGATGGCGCAGCTGCTGATATACGCGCGTCAAGTGATGGAGAGTTAGGGCCGTCGACAATGCGTTGGGCGAGCACATAACAAGCAGTCGCTATGACTCTAGGTGGATACAATATACATACTGGTGTCCGATAACTGCAAAAGGTCATAGTAAACTCACAGCAGAAAAAAACTTGCCCAAACTTTTGAACTTACGAATCATGAGCAAGACTCCAGGCATATTCTTGTACGTCAGAATCGGGGCTACATGATTCAAACAGTTCCAGTAGTTCGGCGTGAGGGCTTTCAACAACGAAATCAAAACAAAGGGCCTCCAGTAGCACTTCTTCTGTCAATAGGATCGCTGATTGACATTGATAAACCTCCTGTAAAAATACTCAGATCCTAGCGCAGCTAAAAAACCTTGGAACAATACATACCTTACTATCGGCAGCAATTTGTGTAATGTCCACGTTGTGTACTTTTGCTTGATAAACTCTGGCCACATCACGAAGTTTCCGACCGCATTCTTCGGTTTTAGTGGATAAGAAGATGCAAGAGGCTGCTACGTCCTAGTCGAATGTGAATGTGTGAGTTGAATTGAGGGTAGTAGGGAACTGCCGGACTGAAAATGCACCTGACGGTGGAAGTCGTCCATCGAATAACGCATGTAGAATCTGTGAAACCATGTTGCTGCTGTACACATTGCAGATGTTGGACTGCGTTAGAGTGAATACCATCTCAAGATTCATTGTAGTTGAAGACGAACAGTGCTAATGAGGAACCCAGTCGGAAAAGAAACTCTACACCCCTCGCCCTGTCGTAGAGTTCTTTCTCAAGGGAGCAGGTGGAAGGCGTAGAATTCAATGCTGGTATTGAGAAGAACCATTGTGAAGTAGAAGTCATCAAGAGGCATTCGTGACATAAATCACGTCACGCAGGTTTGGTGTAAATGGACCAGAGGATTTGAACTCGTTCAAGCTCAACTTGAACACACACACAAGTTCCTCACACTCCAATCATCATCGCTATCTTGTCTTGATCTGATGCCGAACCCCACAAGGCTGCGATGTGAGTGGCGTTTGAGGCTTGTTCATATGACCAACAAAATATCCGCGACACCGCGGTGCCCCTGATAAATTTTATCTGGTGTGTGGGATGGAGAACTTTGGAAGGTCTATGGCATCAGGAAGCGTTGGACATAACTTGTGGCAGCCATGGCCATGGGAAGGGGTTCGACTTAAAACCTCAAGAACAGCTTCTCGGCTTCTCGGACACTTACTCAGGCTAAGTAAAAGACATCAACAAAAGATTAAATTTCGCTACTGTAAGTCCACATGTTTCATGGCCGCGTGGTATCGTGGTCATCCTACTGCTGTTGCTGGGCATGTTGACACTTTGGACACAATCGGTCAAACCTGCGGTCTTCAAAGTCATCAGCGCTTTCAATTTCTGGAGGGGGGGAGGTTCAATTCTGCGGACCTATCTGCTCAGGGAAACGCCGACTGACAAAACACACTAGGTCAAATAGTAGGCTATGAGATGACGGCGGGGGTTCTTACTATTGCCAACAGGTCGTCCTGCAATTAGGACCGCAGTCCGGCGGGTGGTTCGGACTGAACTTGCAATCTCGTTCGGGACAATAGACCTGGAATAACGTCAATAATCGATCGAGACGATAAATATGTTGCAACCATCTCGTCAGGCTGCAGGAGGAGCTCAAGGACATAGATATATAAAGGGAGGGACGAGGCGCACCAGTCTGTAGGTGTGATTGCAATGGGCATATGTATCTTCAATTCTACAACGTAACGTCAGCGCTGCAGTAATCCACTAGAAGATTCACTGACTGGCGCCATCTACACATCGTTGAAGTAGTTTCTGAAAGCTGGGTTGTAAAATGGGATGGATGGATCTGAGGTCGACTGACGAAATTGTTCTGGAATTTATATGTTTTGAAGAAGCAACCTTTTTTCTTTTTAAAGTTACGAGTGTGAGGGATGCGGCGTGCCAATCGAAAGGTCTGATTCGGACCGCCGAAATTGAGGCTTGTCGAGTTACGCTGAATCGGGATCCATATCCCTGTTACAGACATATAGTACCGGAAGCAAATATAAGTCCAAATTGGAGTCAGCCGGTGTGATCTGTTAAACCCTATAGCTAAAATCCAAAACTCATGTGCTCATCATGATGTCGGAGTCGTCTGTAACTTGAGAACAAAGATTAACTTGCTCATTACCAGCACATCCCGTATTAGCACCGGGAAGCTGAAAGGGAGAAAAAAGGCGTAAGATCTCGCGCCTTTCGTCACTTTCATGACGATGAGCTGGGCTGAGTGTTATCTTAATGTAGACCGTTCTGGTAATGTTGACGCTCAAAGTTGGCCTTGATTTTATCATGGAAATTATCTGGAAGCATGATGAAATCAGCTGTAGCCTGCATGGAATCTGAGTTACAAAAAGATAGATTATCGTGTTATCACACTAATCCATCTTCAAATCTAACACGAGACTTTGGATGAGCCGCAAATCATGGACCTGACATAATTGTTCATTGTGTATCTTTCGAGTTTTTGAGAGGAGCTAAAATCAGTCTGCAAACATTCCGACAAGGTATTGACTGACACCCTCCGGTGTCAAACTGCCCACATCCGAAAATACAAGCGAAATGAGATCGGGTCTAGTAGAACAATGAAGTCACAGAGTCTAAAGGGGAATTGCAACAACAAATCCAACTAACCTCGTATAATCCACATCTGGGTTGTTTTGGGAAATTTGCTCTTGTGTTATTCTTGGAGGGACGAGATCCGGACGATTGTTGATGCGAGTAGATGACGATTCCGTGGAGGTATCGAGAGAACGTTCGGGTAAGGGACGAGGAAATGAAAGAATTTTTGAATTGTGACTTGGGAGATCATACTGTGATAGGGGAAACAAACGGTGGAATTTGTAGCTAATATAGAATATTGCATCACTGATGGATCTTTATCGTTTAGAGAAGATAAAAATACCTTTCAGCAAGTGCATAGAAGGGCTTGTGTGCTGCTCGGGCGATGATAGCTATCTGATTGCTCCCCACGGCATTCACAAGGCCACCACTCTCGACAACAGCTTCTGAGCCAACCAGCACGAAGTCGACCTTATCCATGACGTATGCGACTGCCGAGTCGAGTATCACAGTGCTGGGTACACCTGCTGCAGTGAGGACCTCGGCAGTCTTAATTCTGTGATTTGTAGAAAATATATTAAAGTTGGTCTGAAAAAGGTGTCACAATCACATACCCCAAACCACGAGGGCGTGCTTCTGTGACAAAAACTTGAAAAGGTTGAGTAAGGGTATATAATATATATATATATATATATCAGCAGTAAGGCTATACCTGATATGCGTTTCCGCTTGTGAGCAAGGAGGAGAGTTTGCATCACAACTCGTGAATAAGAATGTGTGAGTATCTGGTAAATGTGATACCGCGTAAAAAATTTAAGTTCAAAAGCAAAATTCGGGATTAGATGGACGTACGACAGATCCGTCCTTTATGAAACCGAACGCCAATTCTGCGATCTTTTTGCGATATGTAAGAGCTTCAGTAGCATAGTTTTGACCATGTTGGATAAGTTCCTTTTTCAAATCAGTGAAGTTCTGAACGAACGATATGAAAATGTGATTTAAGAAAGACAAAAAAGGACAAACATACGGCAGAGTCATGAGGAAATAATGTTACAAAGGCGATGAACAATTCACAACCTGCGTTGAGACTGATGGAATTCGATGTCTGGTTTTTTAAAGTCTCGGCACCATGGTTGAGGGCCTTGACGAGTTCGAACATTGTTCCAGCTTGCATTTGATGAGTGATTATAGTAGAAATGAAGTGGATGGTTGGGTCATACCATCTGAATTTTGTATGACTTGGGTAAGTGCAAGGATAGCTGCGAGAGGTGGTGAGATCTATGAATGAGAAAATAAAAGATACAGGGATAGATTTGAATAGCAACCTGTTCATCCTTGAGGATAAGTTGAAAGGCGGAGTAGATATCAAACATGATAAAGGGGGGGGGGGGAAGAGGTGACATGTGACTTGAGCAGTGGCTTGGTTCTAATCATGTGGTATCTGGGGTCTTTTTCAGTTGTCGGGGGTGAATACACGTGTATTTTCGACCGACGGCCTTTTCCATCGGCCTTCAATTATTAACTATTTTCCTTTATTTTCCGACCCCTTCCCTGCTCTCAGAGCTATGCTTCTTCTTTAACTCTCCCCTTTCTGGTATGCTTTCTTCCTCTTCCTCCCCCTCCCCCTCCCCCTTATAACTTCTATAGCATCCATACAATGTCACAGCAACCAGAGGTCGTTTTTTCTAGCGATGTCGCCAACATGGACGACTGGGCGAGAAGAACAAATATCCCTCTCACAACGGCAGACGCTCTGGGTGCAACTTATGCTCGAGCCCATCGTTGGTTTCAAGCCCTAAAACTCCAATTAATTAGCGACTATCATTGGACAGAGGTCCCTTCCCATGACAATCGTCTACTGTTGTCCCTTGAAACACCCTCTATTTGGCGTTCTTCCGTCGACGTGCCAGCTGGTCCGAAGCTAAAACTTCAACTCCCTGTTCATGCCAGCTCCTTTTTTTCACCAGAAAGAAGAATACAATGGCAAATGGTTTTTCATAGCGATACCTTTGAATCAGTCCGGAAAATTTGCACGCCAATCAACGACATTCTCAACCTTATTCAGTGCCTCCTCACTGGCCTCGTCACTTTTGTTTTCGACGAGCGCATGCCTGACGGCATCTATCGCACAACCCGTGGCTTGCCCCCTATTCAATGGATAAACGCCAACGAATCCTCCCTCGTTGATATTTTTGGCCAATCTCGCTTCAGGGCCTTGCGCAAGGCCTGCAACGACACAAAAACAGCTTTCAAACTGGAAGTTATCCCCTACCATTAGCGGTTCATTCGCTCTCCCGCGAATTCTCCTGTCAATTTCGCACAGGTTCACTTGAAGGTCACCCTTTCAGTTATTATCACTCTATCTTCCCTTTAATTGCTCTGCTGTATTGCTTTCGATTCCTGCGTCCATTCTTGAACCAACTTAGAACCTAACACCTTTTTTTTTTTTTTCCAACCCTTGCATATATCTTTATTTTTCCATTCAGCATGTCACCATATCCCTCGAAACCACTAGTTTTCCTGTCTATATCATCGTATAACTTACCTAACCTTTATTGTCCGTATCTCATTGCTACGACCCTATATACTTTTAGTGCTGAACTTCACAGACTACTTTATTATGCTTGTGCTCAATAAGTCTCTCAACACACCGATTCTGGAAGTTTGTATGTTGTTTACGATTGATCAAAAAAGGAAGTGGAACGAGTGACACGGCCCCGGATGTGACTTGGGAAGGCCTTTACAAGATCACCACAATGTCTTCGGAAATTTTGTGTCAAAGTCAATCTTGTCCTAATGGCAATCCACCTTCTCGTCTAGAATGCCCAACATGTAGCAAGTCGGTCGTTGCTCACCTGGGCTGTTTTGACTATACTTACTCACTTGTCAGGCTAGGAATTCGTGGTTCTTTCTACTGCGGCCAAGAGTGTTTCAAGGCAGGATGTGAGCTATTCTTTTTGCTTAATTCTGGTTCACATCACCATCTAAACTCAAAATAGGGGTCAGTTTTCTGGTGATCGTGCATTAAGAAAAGGACACATGAGGCTGAACGCCGTCGCTAGAAAACACATAAAATTATCCACGATCTTGCAAAGTCTGGCGGGCCTGCCCTTTCACCATATCCAGGTCATACCTTCTCCTTCTGTATTGCTGGTGTCTTGAGTTTTTGATGTCCTTTTATTTTCTAGATGGAACTCACAACCCCTTCCCTAACTATAATTTTACAGGAACAATGCGGCCAGTATACCCACTTTCGGTAACTCGTAAAGTTCCCGATCATATACCTCGCCCAGATTATGCCCAAGATGGTCAGCAGCCTGTTCAGATGCTCCGTGCTCAAGGGTTGAATGTTGAACCACATTACTCTAGGAGTCCCGATGTCCGAAGTTAAGCACGCAGGCCAACCGCCGAAAATTCTGACCAAAGAAGGACAAGAAAAAATGCGTACCGTCTGTCGAGTAAGAGCGCTCATGCTTGCCTAATGGCCCATTAGTAACCTTTTCCTGTCTCTAGCTTGCGAGGGAGGTGCTTGATATCGCTGTTTCCCACATTCGACCTGGTGTCTCGACCAACGAGCTTGACGAGATAGTACATAACGCATGCATTGAACGTAATGCATACCCGTCTCCGTTGAATTATCGCAATTTTCCAAAATCAGTCTGCATGTACGTCCTTTGTACAAGAGCAATCTTTTGTCTGATTTGATTCTATTTGTTGGGCAGATCTCTAAATGAAGTAATCTGTCACGGCATTCCCGACCAGCGGAAGCTGCGGGAAGGCGACATCATTAACATCGGTATTTTTGCCATCTTGTCATTCACTCTTACCTACTCAACTGAATGATACTTAGATGTGACATTGTATTATGATGGCAAGTACAAGGTGATCTCTTGGCTACAAACACTCATGAATTATGGCCATCTTAGGTTACCATGGTGATCTCAATGGGACTTACCCAGTTGGTAATATAGATGAAGACTCAGAAAGGCTAATTCGTACCACGCGGGAGTGCCTCGATGAGGCCATTAAAATATGTAAACCAGGAGCTCTTTTCCGAGACATCGGCAAAGTAATGTGGGCAATCTTCATCGTAATTCTTTCTAATTTTGGTCTAATGTTTGTCTTTTATATTAAGAGAGCCTATTGCGCGTGCCAATGGGTGTGCAGTTGTCCGCACTTACACCGGTCATGGTATTAATGATCTCTTCCATTGTGCCCCGAACATACCGCATTACGCAAAAAACAAGGCGGTTGGTACAATGAAACCCGGCATGGTAAGCCCTTGGTCGCTCAGGTTGTTTCAGTGTTTAATACTTCTTCCCGTTAGACCTTCAGCATAGAACCGGTTTGTATTTTAATAATCCCTTATATTTTAACACAACTCGGTTGATGCTACCCGTCTATCAAAGATGCTTAATTTGGGTCACAACTGGGCTGCTGTACATTGGCCCGATAATTGGACGGCAACCACCGTTGACGGCAAAAGAAGTGCGCAATTTGAGGATACCATTCTGTGAGTTATTTAATTGCTGACATTGAAACTTGACCTCATTTGTTGGTCAGGATCACCGAGACAGGAGTTGAAATATTAACGAAAGGGAATCGGGAAAAATTGTGACTACTTTTATGAACATCAATGATCTGTATACTACTAGTAGTATGTAATATTTGCATGTATCAAACGCCGGGGCGGGCTACTGCCACAAGTTGTCGTCGTCTGTTTCAAGTCACACATGGATATCTTCGTGCCACTCATCGTCACTGGTTGAATGCTATTGAATGGCCGTATCATGGGAGAAAATGCGAAAGAATTTGGGGTTGAAAGTGTTCAAGAATTATGGGCTCAAGATCTTGATCACTCTACATGCTTTTATATTTGGCTTGCGTGATCCCTTCGTTTAGAGACTCTGTCGCATCACTGAAGGTCGTTGTCGGATCAATAGCAGCGATGCGTTCGACCGGTACATCGTCTGACAAACTTGACCTTCGTGGTCGGTGTAGAAGTTGACTGGACTCCTCGAGCTGATCGTGTTGGAGATCCTCCTTTAGAGTGTTTGAGGATTTGGCATGAGGCTTTGATTGATGGGTGTGATCGCTAGCAACCGTGGAGTTCAGACGAAGTCGCTGCAAGTCAGCATATGAACTTTGACGGCTGCGAGCTTTCTTTTTCGCAAGTCCTTGATCATCGTTTCCCGGTATCAATCCGACGACGTTGTCATAATCCCCATGGTCTTCTTCGTCTGACTCGTCAGGAGTATTAGTTCTGCTAGGATCATCGACACCGCTCCATGCGCTAGTCCCTCGCTTTGAACTGCGACTCCATCCGAAGAGCCGCTCATCGATCCATGTCATAGGATGCGTGAGCCCTAGTCCTTGCGCATCCACGGCACCAGTACTGCTTGTTCGCCGCCATAACCCGGAATTTCCACTCGAAGGTGGAACACTTGCAGAGGGCACTAGAATGCGAGTCTAACAAATTTTTGAGTAAAGAACGATGGGATTTTAGCACGCAAACAAACCTCATGGAAGTCCTCGTGCAATTGAGGTCCAAAATGATTGATTAGACTGGCAACTTCGTTCGAAAGCTGAACTCTCATAGCCTTGAGCTTGTCAAGAGATTGTTGTTGTCCAGGAACGAGGGCAACTATCAAAGGAGGAAGAGACCTGTCAATGACCGTTTCGTTTAGTAAAGCACTGAAGAACATAGACGGATAATTTGCACCTACTTGAGAACATCCATACCAGCCTCACCAAATTTAAGGGCTGCATAATTCATGAAAGGTAATGAGATGATGACTAAAAAGGGGGTCATTATCCTCCATTTGATGGGTGCACCGGCACGGGTTGCTACCACGGTGGCGAGGATTGCATATAATGTATAAAGCACAGGTGTAACACCCAACGCAATGAGTACTTTCCAGGATGCCAAAACATCTCGGCCCGCTATCTTGACAACAGATGCAGCAAGGGCCTCTGATAGCGATTCAATAAACATTTAAGTCATGTTGATGCTGAGGGCGTACCTTTGGCCTTTTTCCTCGAAATGATAGATGCCAAAATGAACACCGGTCCGTTTAGTAACGTCCCCGGTAGGGCAAGAAGTGTCCAAATGAGAAGTAGGCAGATGCGATACGCCAGTAGACTCAATGTCTTCCAACTCGCCTTCTGCGCGCGTGGAACCTAGATGAGACATGAGATTAGCCTTCATATGGTCCAATCTTTTGCTTACCTGATGGTCTCGAAGACCAAGATCCCGAACCAGCCGATTGTACTTGAGGACATCTTTCCGAAGCTTTTGTACCTGGGGCTCATTTTGAAAATGCACATAGCCTTCAAGTAGTCTTCGATTGAGTTCAACGACTTGTCCTAGAGTCAGGTGCTGTCCGGGTGTTTTGTACAATCGTCGAACAGCTTGGATAAGCTGTTCAAGTCGAAGTTTGTGATGAATAGATAAATGGAAACCTTGTCATGCACGCTCACCATCAGTGTATCGTAATCAGGCGCTCTTATGGTAACGGTTTTTAGAGCATCATATACGAGGTCGAGAAATTTTGCCACTGCCTCTCTCTTCTGGGGACCGCCTAGTTTGAACATGTCCACAAGTTCCGAGGGGACGTCCAGGGCTGTCCCGAACTCCACCACTGCTCGAGAACGGAATCGATGGGCATGAAAGTAAGAAAGTCCAACTGGTACAATCTTCACTCGCAGATTGGGATCATTGGCCATTGCTCCAAGTGCCATGATCGATACTCCAGCTTTGAGCGGTAAAAGGTCCGTTCGATCGTGACTACCACCTTATTGATGAGATAAGCTACTGAGCCTTGGCCAAAATTGAAATGACAATCTTACCTTCTGGAAATATTCCAATGCTTCCCCCCATATTAAGACATTGATATACATGTCGATACATCTCCTGCTGATCCACGAAAGGCAATTTATTGTATTCCAGACCTTCAATGCCATCCTGACGCAATTCAAAAAGTTTCTCCCTGATCCGCGCCGTACCCTTCCCACTTTCACCACCGAATTCTCGCTTCACTCTCAGTTCTGTATCCGAGAGGACCTCGTTTACTTCCGCTATAGCTGAATTGACGGATTTGGGGAGCAAAATTTGCATTCGAGGAGAGAAATCGGTGAGAAATTTGGTTCCTTCACCAATTACAAGACATGGATCATCTGGTGAGAGCCAAACTCGACCTGTGCCAGGCTTCGCCGAATCTGCTGCGCGAGCAACGGGGACTATGTGGAAGGTTTAAGAGATGGTATTTCGTTCAGTTGAATGCATAAGGAGTACTTACTACTATCCATAAGTCGGGCAAAAAAACCAACGGCTTTTCTTTTCATGCTCTTGGCAGCAGTAAGAAATTGGACGTGTCGGTGTGTTTCCCGATATACTTCCAAGCTGAGAAGTAAAGGGTCAAGAAACTACGAAGGGATTTAATCAACAATCGGAATATATCACAATTAAACATACTTGATTGCTATGAGGGGCACCAACAAATATAACTGGCTCTTCTCGAGGAATATGGAAAGCGCCGCGAGGTCGTATTTCTCGAAAGAAGATTTGGGTTATTATCCTCCAGAAAAGCATGGCAGTATCGTAGGCGACCGATTTTTTGAGCTCATTTCCTGAACGCGACATGGTCAAAGCAGAAGTAGAGGTTCAATGAATGGTTTGCAAAATAAACTTGGACTCAGGAGTCAGGAGGAACCGTGTTGACCACACGATGATACAGTCTTATATAATCATGTACATGCGAAACCAATAACTGGGGAAAGGTTTCACGCGGTTTTCGCCTGCTTTTGGGTTTCCAGAAACCTAAAAAACCTTAATGTGAAAATTTTATATACAAAATATTAGATTGTGTAAATGGGATTATTTCTTTTATGGTTAGACCAGTTATGTAGAGGTTTCTGGGAAATTGGACATAGGTTTCCAAGTATGTACCAAAGTTTCCCGGCTTTAGCTTGGTTTTAGGTCGTTTCTTTTTTTCCAGGAATTCTTGGGTCAAAAAACCCATACTTGATGACTTTTTTCGAAAAGTAGTAAGTGCTTTGAGAGAGGGCGTTTAGTGTGGGACAGTTGATAGGAGGCAAGTTTTAGGCGCAAAAGGCAGCTGCCATGAGCGCCTTCTGTCCCAAACAAAACGAGCCAGGATATTTAACTTTCAACATCTCGCAAGCCGAACCAACCAAGAATTAAGCAGCACTAGTAATGAAAAGCAAAGAAATAATTTATCACCGCGAAAAGTCAATCATTGTACAACATAATATGGCCAAGAAAGTTCAGTACCAAGGATAGAAAATAGCTATCCCAATGAAGTACGTAAACCAGGAGTTGTCCGTCCAGTACTTGAACGATATTGGAAGATGTCATGCAGCCTGGAAAGCTTCTCTTGCTGATCAGTACCTTCCAAAACTGACGTTGCTCGGGACGGAGATTTTGGCGTTGCGTCTGGCGGCGAGTTGATCGCATTCGAACCACTATCGCGAGCATTGAACTCCAATTCTGTAACTGGTAAGGTGGTGAATTTATGTAAAATAACTCTTAAGCTCACTTGATAATGTATCAGCCACGGCAACATTGCGTTCTTGATCTTCAGCGGCACGGCTAGCAAGGGCTCGATTAATATATTTTCTAAAAGCGGCACCCGTGGACTCCAGTATTTTTTCCACACGTGGTTTTTTATGAGGATAGGCTTTCAAAAAGTGGTGCAACTCAGTAATGCCTTCCTTATGGAGAGCGCCTGTCGTTTCACTTGAGATGTGACCGATGATAACAAGTAATTGGGCATCAGGGTCAGGTTCTTCAACATTAGGAGAATACTGTCCATGCGTGGATGACGAACTTGGACTGGTCCTGTGACTCGGCGGGCGGTGGGCGGACTGTACTGACGACGTAGTTCCTTGTGGAGATATTGGTCGACTAGGCCCGGGAGATGTTGGTGCAGCGCTTTCCACAAGATTTCCATTTCCAATGCGACGAGATGTAGGTGGCGCCTCGGTAGCGTTCCGAGTGCCGGAATTGAGAATTCGATATACGTATGGATATACGATGGTAGCCGATGGATCATCAAAAGACGCAGAAAGTAACTCATAGACATCATCGCCATAATGTGCTGGGAAAATACATAAATGGCTGAACAGATTACTCCTAACTTAACTCACCAACAATATGCTGTATGATGACTTTGATTGTTCTGAGAGGCATGTCTCCGCATGGTACTTTGTTGGTAGCCCGTGCTCTCCATTCGTTTGGGGGAACAGATTGCAAGAAGTGTTCAATAGCAGGAAACAGCTCAACGGGATCTAGCAGTGAATCGCTGAGATCTTGGGGTATGTTCCGCGCCAACTTCCAAACGCATTTCAACACTAGCTCTGCTACTTTAGCTTCTTTAGAATCGGGTAAAACCCCATTGCTCGGGAATGGCTTGATTATTTGCAGCAAAAGAGCAAAAAGAGCCCTTTAAATTATCTCAGTCAGTATGATCGATGTCAACGCGGGGGTACTCACCGGAATATAGACATTCTTCTTCCTGTCGCGAACAGACGCAAAATGATCATATTAATGAAGCGAGACAATTCCTTTATCTTCTTGACAGGACTATCGTCAGTCTCGAGAAGTCGCAGAGTCAACTCCTCTAGCAGTGCAGTTAAAATGTCGACTGTCAGAGATTCGGCCAAAAATGCATGATCGCAGAAATTATTGAGAGTCTGAATGAGATGTTTAGCCAACCTAAAGTTGTCTTCCACAATGAGATCGTCGGGATGTTCAAAAATATGAGCCATTTGTAGGGTTATCGTCTCTATAAGGCCCTCGGTGTGCTCCGCAAGTTCACGATACTGAGGCGATGACGGCCCATTGTCAGGACCGACAGAGAGTATCTTTTGAATTTTCTTGAGGGCATCAACGCTGCGTGTAGGATCGCTACTCAGTATACTAGATATTGTAAGTGTGATGTCGTCAGGGACATCTGGTCGACATTTGACTTCGGGATCAGCTGCGATGTCATCAAGGGGAGATTTGGGATTGGAAGGCGGCCTTAGCTTGAGCTCTTGGGCTTCCTCGCGATCCTGAGGGAGATTAGCAACAGGTGGTTGGGGAATGTTGGGTCGAGGTCGGCCCAGCCGCGAAGGTAACATGCTTCGAGGTCTTGCCTTTCCAGGAGAGGTCGTAACAGACGTTATGGCTGGATTGGATCCACCAAGGCGAAGAGGGGTTTCCGGCCGTGCTTGCGAAGGAACAGGAGAAGCTGTTCTAAGTGCGTTTGCGGGAGATGCAGGCCGAGCTATTCGCGAGGCAGCCGTGATAGATGGGCTGGCCGGCCTTGGAGCATTGGCGGTCAGGCGCACAACGCCACTCGGTGCGACAGATGCGACGGGAGGGGGTTCGGTTTTGCCCTGGGAGCTTGGGCCTGCTACCCGACGTAAACGCTCCTCAAGCTGTGTCTTGTCTTTAGACGATAAAGGGCCTACAAGAGACCACACCTTCTCGCCCACAAAAGAGTACGCTTCACTGGGGCATGATATCAAAATAAAGTTACCAGAATCAGAGGAAAAGAACTTGCCTGAGTGTCCCAAGTGCTGATTTGCGTACTTGTGGATCCTTGTCTGAAAGCATGGATGCAACTGAAGGAAAAGCCTTTGAGGGTTCACATGCACCCATGCCAGACTTCTTCAATATGGCAGATAGCTCGTCCAATGTGCCTTGGCGTGTTTTAGCTACTTTGGCCTTTAAACCGTAATCAAGTAGCATCTGAAAGACTCGACTGTATGCATACAACATTGGAAGGGTTCTTATGATTTGCTGTACTCGTATTCGAACTTGTTCACGAGCATCACCAAGCTACGTTCGGTAAGAGAAGGGTACTCAGAAGAAGAAAATAACGAACTTACTTTATAAATCATGGTAGGCACAAAGCACATTGCTTCATTATCAGTGAGCTGGTAATTGGTATGGCGAAGGAATGCAAGCACCGCTTCTACGACATCCAAGCATTTTGAGATTAGGTTAGGTTGTGGCTCGTGAGCTTTGATGGATATGTATTTGAGCGGAAGATCGAGATTTGCAATACATAGCTTTTCGATGTTCTCGTCAGCACCCGAGGCTTCCGAGTAGAAATCAGCTATAACGCCCAAACCATTGATGTAGTCATTGACAGCATTGTGGTCATGGCTGAATAGTCGGGCTACCAAGTCTTTAGAAGTGCAAGGTTCCATCTGAGTTTGAAGCAACTCAGCGAGGTCCTTCCTAGTTGGACCACTTTCATTCACCCATCGATTAGCGTCTTTCAACAACCTGGACCTTTTAACTTCTGTATTGACACCGGAGAAAGGAAGGGAGGAGATCTGCGGCACATGATTAACAATTTGTGCTTTCGTTGTTGATGTAGGCGTTGTCGTTGGCTTGTTGCTAGCTGGGATCACCCCATCAGAGTTGTCGGCACGAGAGTCAGGTCTGCTGATACCCTGGGGCAATTTTCGGCGAACACCCAGACCTTTATTAGCAGGCTTATTTTCAGGAAGTGTAGTGGCCGGTGGTGATTCAGGAGGAGGCGGAGGGGTGTCAGAAACAGTTGAGGTCTTTCCTACTGTTGTTGGTTTTGGGGCATTAACCGGGGCTGCAGGCTTGGCGGCTTGGACAAGACGTACGGCACCTGTACGTGAAGCTGGCTTTAATGAATTTGTTTGTTGCATAACAAAGTCAAAGCCAGCACATTGAATCACGGTAGGCAAAAGGGCTTGCGCTGCTTTACGAACATCACCATTACGATCGTCAAGAGACGACACAACCAAAGCCGCCCAGGGATGTAGATCGAGAGAGGAGGGTGCATCATGGTCCTTGAACCAATCAACAATCCACTGACAAAGGGTTGCCTTTTGTAATGGATTGGTGGTTTCAAGTGCCGTCGTGAAGCCAGGAACCATGGATTCGACACCGTCACATGCTACTGCTATTGCCGTTAGGGTTTGCAAAGCCGCAGAGCGGATAGTCGCCTTTTGATCTGAGAGGACGGTAGAGATGGGTAATATAAAGAGACGCGAATGCCTCTCAAAAGCCTTTCCCATTCCAGTTGCTATTCGTGACACGATATCGAGAGCTAAGGTCTGAACGGCTTTATTCGTATCAGTTACTCTTGCCTTGAGAATTTGTCCGGTTTCACCTAGAAGCAGCGATATTCAGATGTCGGAAATAATATCAATAAGAGTAAGGAATTATTTACCCATGGCAGGTTTCAAACGTTTGTTGCTACCCTGATCGAGGATCGCTTGTAAAGCCTCGAGGGCGTCTTTCTTGGTCTTCCAAGCATCACTCTTTGCGTCAGTCAACACGGTGGTTCCCTTGAAAAGGGTATCTATCTCGACGCGTGGAAAGAGATCGTCAAGAGGATCTCCTGCAGCGGCTCTGGCTTCCTTTGAGGATCCAGCTGTACCAAGGCATGCTATATCTGTTGAAGTCCTGCAGGGATCCGGTGCCGCTTGGCCTTCTACCTTGTCGAACTCAGCCGTGATGGTGTTGAGTAATTGAGGGTTCAGATCTTCAAGCAAATCCTTGATGCCTAGAATTGCGACGGGTCAGAATCTGCCATAATTATGGTCAAACTGCATCCTTGCCTGATCCCGCGAACAGCTTCAGAGTCACAAGAGCTTTTGTGGCGTTTGTTCGAACAGATGCATTGGAATTTTGCAAGGCGGTCTTGAGAAACTCTATCAGATTTCGCAAGGATAACCCTGCAGCGCCGAAATCGGTCAAAGCGGTGTTTACCCAAGTTATCGCATCAGCGAGAACTTTAGGTGCTTTCTGTTTAGATAAAGGTTCATATGCTACGGAATACCACATAAATATCACAGCTCGTGGGGAGATAAAAGAAGATTGTACCTTGTCCAAGAACAAACTGCAACGAGGTCTTCTCCGAACATGCAAGAAGTGCGTCTCCAGCCGGTTTTTTCAGCTTTAAATCGCCAAGCTTTTCAGTCAGATGAGCAACACAAAGAGCAACAGAAGATCGTCCGAAAGAAGGGCATTGTTCGGCCAACATGCCCAGGATGCCGTATAATTTTGCAGAAACCTGGTGTACACGAAACCGTCAGCGTTACATTTGCACTGAATAAGTTAGGCGAACCTGGAAATTCTTCTCCCCCCAGCCCTTCTTGGCTAGAGCACGGACTAACACCTCCGCGTCGAGGGCTTCAACTTCTTTCTCCAGCCACCCAGACATTTCCTCCAAGGCTGCAAGGCGGGTCTTCCAGTTTGCGTCTCCGAGATCGACCATGATAGACGAAGGAATCAGGTCAGTAGCGAGGGCTTCTGCATCTTCAGGCGTGTGTTTGTATTTGACTACATCGAGATTCCCCGCCGTTGTCGGAGCACCAGCTTTACCTGTCTTCGTAGCGTTTGTAGCAGCAGCTGGCTTTTTTGCAGCAGGCACCGCAGGAGGAGCGGTTGTTGTCGGCTTTTTCGGCTGACAGATAGAATGCTTAATAAAGGTGAAGGGAGGATAGAATGTGCGTCATACCACGGTTTTCGCAGACGGTTTAGATGGAGGAACAGACTTTTTTGCCGGGGGAGCATCCACTTCACCCGGGAGTGATACCTTTTCGACACCTTTTTTCACAGGAACAGCAGGAGCTCCAGCTTTACATTTTACAACTGCCTTTTCGAAAGCCTCTTTTACTTTGGCCTTCCGCATATCTTGGAGAGTGTCCATGGTGGCGTTTAGGGGTCGCTCTCCGACCATTTTCATCAGACAACCCAAGCAGGTGGCAGCTTCATTACGAGCGCCTTCAAATCCATCTTCCAGTAAAATGGCTAGGGACTCTGCCATTGGCTTAATTTGGGCAGGCTGAATTGGTGAGGATGCCGAAGTAAAGCATCTTCCCAAAAATTTAAGCGTCCCCTCCTTCACCTGCGGATTCTTCGATTTGAGAGCACCGTCCAAGTCGGGGATTATATTGGCCAATGACGTCTGCAAGGATAGGACAGGTTTATCCATCGAAATCAGATGTAGGGCGAAGAATAACTGACTGTGGCAAAAACGGCATCCAACGCTGAACTGATGGCATCTGTAACGTTCACCTTTCTCTCCTTCAGTCTTTCTAACATGAGAGGTACGACGGCTTCACGATATTTTCCGAAGGTCTCCATCATGCCCTTCGCTAGCTCTTCCAGGCAATTAGCAGCAACAATGACACAATTGATGTTTGCATCCTTTGCGATGCACGAAGCAAGTGACTTCGCTAGCTCGGATAATTCGCCAGCATCCTTAATTCTAGGAGTGCTTGAAAGTAGGGTTGCCAGATCATCAAGGGCTTCCTTACGTTCTTTCCACTTTGATGACTTCAGATCAGTATGCAGCGAGGGTGACAATTTTGGAACGATATCCACAAGCTCGGCAAAAGAACGCGGATCGGGAGGGGCGGCATCTACAATATCATCTCATTCAAGGTAGATCGAACCAGAAGAATAAACCCACCTGGTTCCTCATCCAAGGGTGAATCATCCTCGCCTTGCAGAGCAACTTCTCGTGCATGAGCTCGTGTAAGTCGTTCGGGTTTTAGTGCTTTATGTCCTTTTCCCCCTTGCTCCAAAACATCAAAAGAATCCTTCAGCTCTTTTACTTGCACAGACTTGAGATCCGCTAACCATGGCTCGATGCCAGTACCAATATACTGATACAAGGTCGTAGCGAGATTAGAACCCTCAGCACGAACGATCTTGTCAGAATGAGCAAAAATCTTGGGAAGTACTTTCAAGATCGGAGGCGCTGGAACCACCTGCGTTCCAAATACTCTGGATAGAACGGTAAAAACGGCTAATGACATTAATATGGTCTGCGAGCTTACCGTACGGCCTCCTTTAGGGCCAAAATACATCCTGCTACGGCTTTAGGTTGTTTCGCATTTAAACCAACAAGAATGTCCGTCTAGTTAGAAGGTAAGAATGAGATCTACGCTGCAAGCTTGAAGCACACCTAAAGACGTACCACGACCCCGACGCCTCCATTTTCTACCTCAATATACTGCAATATAAGCTCAAGGGCTTGATTCTTAGTCCCGGCGCGCGTGGAGCCTAAGCACTTGTCGACAAGAGCAGGGACGATCCCGTCTCGCGTTTTAACGGCGGTCTCCCCAGCAAACTTAACAAGGGCAACAAGGCACTCGACACCCTTTTCCTGAGCCACTGCATTGGAGTCCGTAGCAAACTTTTTCAGCATATCCACGTTGTTGAGGTAAGGCTTGAAAGCTGGATCAGTATCTGATGCCGTGTTTTCGAAGGTCTTGACGAGAGATTCATATCCATTTACGCGAGCCTTCCAATTTTTGTGGGATAACCTCTCCGCTATTGGAATAGACGTGAAGTCTTCTTCTTGTGGTGGTGGACCATCCATGCCCAAGAGAAGTGAAATAGGACCAGGGTATTACAGACCAACTTTCAATGGCCTCGCCGCCTCGGAAGTTCAAGTTACGTGCTATATTGTACATCACATGACTTGTCAACAAACGTACTTGTCACGCTCGTCACATTGTTATATTATCTATCTAGCTGCCAAAGCCGCGCCTATTGTTCCCAAAAGGTTAAATATTTCACGGGTCTCTTCATCTGCGATAGCCTTTTCCATGCTCTGCTGTAACTTCTCTGTCTGTAAGCATCGTATAGCCACCTCATTTCCTTCGTTTTCCATGTCAAGATTATGATAGATGATTGATAGCAGGTATTGCGCATCCTTAATCGAGCGATATATTTCCAAGTTCCGAAAGTCTACCTCAGCCATCGATACGTACGGAAGTGCTTCCCGCAAAGCAGAGGCTTCCGCATTGTGTTAGTTTGGGTACATATCCACAAATGAAATACTTACGAGTCGAATCTCCTGCGAGAATAATGCATCTTGCAAAGGTTAGGCAAGCAACTGCTCGTTGCTCAAAATCCTCGCCGTTGATGACCTTGAGAACAGATGTCAGGTGGGAACCGAAAGACAGAAAAGTTACTTCGTACTTGAGGCATAATTTCCTCTAAAAGTTGTCGGGACCTTTTTGACATTCCGAACTCGAGGCCAACATCCGCCAGAAGTATTATACCTGTCCTGTAGAAATTGAATCGGCAGAGGAATTCAGAATGCCACAAGGCTCGTAGAAGATGCTCAACCCCCGAGATAGCTTGTTCATGTTGCTGGAGCTTGCTGTGTAATTATCAAATTCTCAAGGATGACTCGAAACGAAGTTCTCACTCTCAAATGCAACATCTGGTACAGCGACTCCCGGATAGTCGACGTACCACCCCATCCAACGTTGAAAAGATAGTCTTTCTCGTCGAATGACCCTGCTGGCCTCTGAGGGAGGAGAAATTCGTGGTACATCCGAAATTGTCCTCTGCAGACATCGGAAATCGGACAGTAGTTTCATGAGGATAATGGCATAACAGGGTTCGACAAACCTCCGTGTGGTACGCAAGGCCAATATGTGCCAAATCTGATGAGCCCAGGAAGAGTAATCACGGATTGATAAACCACGCCAGACAGGCGGGTCTAGAAGCATTGCTAAGGCTTCATTATAATTTCCCTGCCTCGCGCTCTTTTATGGTATTGAACCCCCGAACTCGGACAAGAAGAGCGTTGAGAGATACCTTATAACTTTTGTTGAGAAAAACAGAAAGTCTGTTGGTACTTTCACCCCCTGGTTCCGTGAAGGCCATTACGATGTTCCCTTCCACAGTTGACAGTTTATCACAACCTATATGTGCTTTGTAAGCTCTTACCCCGCAAGGTCAAGACGAATTACTGACCTGCTTCGTTCCAAATGATAGACTGGATAGCGTGTTGTGCCCACTGTTGATCCTCAACGGGAAGAGCAAGTTGGACATCTAGCCAATGGTCATAGAGGCCGACCGCTTGAAATATTTTGATGAAGGCTGCAGTCAAAGGTTGGTCCTAAAAGAGAGATCTCAAAATGACTTTCTCCAGGATCCAAAATGTTTCATTTTACGTTCTGTTCATCCAAAAGTTTGCTAACGTCATAGAGAACTTCGAGCGGATGCAGGTCGGGTTGTATCTCGTGAAGAACTGGTTTTTGGCCTGGGATGGTCTGGGGTAATCGACGGAGTAGGCTGAGATCGACTTTAATGAAGAAAAGAATATTTTGCACATTACATTCCTAACCTCGTACAGTGATGAAGCGTTATCCTGTCGTTGCTTGTCCGCGCAACGGTGATAGCTTCTGACAACAGCTGAACGAAAAAATTCAACAACCAACAGTCAACGGATGGACAGTGCACTTTACCTTACGAGCAACAACATATTCTCCTTGGACATAATGCATTCGGACAAGGTTAAGCAAGGCATGTTGGCGAAAACCACTTAGACCTGTTCAAGTATTGACCCTCGGCTGTTGGAAAAAGGATGCTCACGAGTCATTGTTCTCATGAAAATGCTGCTCAAAAAATCGTCGTAGGTTCTCAGCTGCAATATTTTCATCGCCCAACGATTGCCCCTTCTCCCATCTTGAAGGTCGAATGAGACTGTTCTGAAAACATGATATGTCAAAAGACTAACCGTTGGAAAGCGTCTGGTTTAGCCCAGCTTTTCTTGTCCGCTTGTGTTCTATGGAGTAGGAGATCACCTGATGAAGTTGGGACTACTGAACAGAAGGGTCAAAAAATGGCAATTCACTATTCAGCTGATCCTTTTGAAATACAGCGTAACCTGCAGAGTTATCGCCAGTACACCATGCTTGATAGTCTTGACAAAGTTTGACGAGCCCTGCAAACGATAACTTGAGGAAACTAACATAACATCGGCGGGAGAAATAGCCAAATATGGAACGCCGTGTCTTGCAAGAGCGTAAGAAAGGGCCCAACTTCGTCAATTACAAACTCACAAATCTCGGACTCTCCTGGAAAACGGTCCAGAAAGTCAGAACGTCGATCGAACGAATTCAAGAGATCAACATACATCTGATGTCCTGGCCAAGAACAAACAAGGTACGTCTTAAGTAATAACGTTAGAAATAGGTCCACCGGTTCGTATTCACGTTGGCTATACTGACTTCCAAGGAAGTTTCCCATTTTATCAGCCGTGACAATGTCCAGATACTATAGTTTTGCGAACATGAAATTCACACAACGCGTCCTAAATGAATTCGGCTCACAATACTCTTGATCGCGATCTTGAATTCGAAACACTCGGGCGCATCAGATTTTTCTCCTCCACATATTTCAGAAATAAGTTCCTGGTATGATTTTGGTTGGACGACCTGTTTTCGTGAAAACACTGTATTGAGCCGTGACAATTGGACATACCTCAGCGATCTCAGTCAGCAATGTTTGGTGAATATGGAGCGCAAATTGGGATGGGAACCTCTTAATCTCTAAATCTTTGAATGCCATCATAAGGACAGACAGTAAAGTGATATGGTGTGGTCGCAAGACATGATCTGTTGGGGGAGGCGCATCATCCATAATCACGGCGATACTCTTGTAGCTTTCTTTTGCGGGCTTATATGACTAAAATACGGACCCAGGCACGCTTTGCTATTTGACATTAGACTTTAGTACTTGGCTGAGGAATATATTCCAAGGCTCACTGACTCAGATGACGAACAGTGACAAGTTGTTATTTGTATCGGTGGATATTGACAAACACTGACTTCCATCCTACACGACCCTTTCTGCGAACAAGTACATTGCGATGGCGGGTAATTTGAAAGCGAAGCGCCCGGCTACATCCTCACAAGTTGAGTCCTTCTTACTAGATGAAATTTTTTATAAACACTTACCGTCATCCAGACCTTTTCCAAGAAACGGAAGCTGAACAATGGTAGGCACCTAAAGCAGGCGAAAAACTCAAAGGAAGGAAAGAAAGAGAAAGCTGCTGATCGAACCACAATTCCAATACCCAACGTAAATGACGATGAAGATGTACTCCTTTCTGATCAAGACCTGGATCTACTTGGTGACTTTGGCGAAGCCGCTGGCTTTTTGAGCAAATTAGACCGTACTGGCCTCATGAGGTCTGTGAGCCATTATCATTATTGACAGCTGGATAGTTACCAGGAATTTTAGGAGTAAAAAAGAAATGCGGCGGTTACATGAAATGACTAAACCAATCCGGAAACAGGAGGTACACGATGATTTACCCCCAGTAAACTCGGACGGCGAGGATGACGGCTCGTGGGGTTCAGAGATCGAAAGTCACGAACTGGACGACTCAGAACCCGATGAATCACTTTCTGACACGAACTCTGCTATATCGGACAACTCTGACGATGAGATGCCTTACGAAACCGCTCCTCACACGCGTCGGGACTCACCGAAGTCCAAAGTACAGCGTCTCCCAATCAAGCTACCCGACGGAAGGATAAAGGGGATCGGAACCAAAGTCATAACGCCAAAGGCAGTGGTAGTCCATTCAGAGGATGAAGACAGCACGAATGGACTAGAATCCAAACCAGAACCGTACAAACTGGAGGATGTATCGACTGGGGCTCGATCTGGCCGATTTGCCATCGTAGACATTCTACAAACAAAGTCGCGGAGACACAGAATTGAAATAGCAAAAGTTCAGATTGCAGGGATATGTCAAGACATACTAGCCGATCCAGAAAACAGCGTATGGTGCAGCTTATATATACTAAGTATGATTCGCTATTTACTCCTCTGGCATAGCTCGGGCTACTGCGACGACTACATACCTTTTCTTCAGAAAGTGTCACAACACCGTTGCATCCTGAGCCAATACCGAATGATCCGATTATCCGCAAGCTGGCTGTGCTCTCAGAGCTGGCCATCTTTCAAGACATTATTCCAGGATACCGTATCCGGGCATTGACTGAAGCGGAAAAGGCAGAAAAAGTTAGTCAAATGGTCGCGCAGACGCGGGATTGGGAGCAAGGATTGGTGACTGTCTACCAATTATATCTTCGCCTCCTGGAGGCTGAGTTGAAAGGTGAGCTTCTCGTTACTTGTCCATGCCTATTAATATTTATCCATTGGCAGCGCGTAGCGATCTTGCAGAGGTGGCCCTACGTTGCATGTGCACACTATTGACGGATGTTACTCATTTTAATTTTCGCCTCAATCTTATGACTTGCATCGTTACTCGTCTAAGCAAGAAATCATGGGATCAGGTATGTCATCGTTTTTATGTCCTCGCAGCTTAAGTATGTAATACACAACAGTCATCAGAGTTGTGCCTCCAAACTTTGTCCACCATTTTTCGCACCGATCTCACAGGCACGGCATCATTGGAAATCGTCCGGCTGTTGAATAGGATGATAAAGGGGCGACATTTTAATGTCCGTCCCAACGTTTTATCATGTTTCCTCCATCTGCGGTTGAGGACAGAACTTGGTGTTCGATCATCGGATACTCATGCAGACAAACCAGATACTCAAAAGCAGAAACGGCCGAAAGATATCAAGGCAGCCCCGGTACACCTGAGTAAAAAAGCCAAGAAGGCGTTGAAAGAACAAAAGGGAATCATTAAAGAGCTTCGTGAGGCAGAAGCAGAAGTGGATAAGGAGGAACGAAAAACGGCCGTGAGTGAGGGTTTACGAACGCTCCTAGCATTTGAACTGATTTGGCCTTCCTAGCAAACGGAGACATTAAAACTTCTCTTTGCTCTATACTTTCGTATCATCAAAAATCCGACGCCGACACCCCTTTTACCTGCTGCACTAACGGGCATTTCAACATTCGCCCACATGGTCAATATCGATTTTTTCAAAGATCTTTTGCAAGTTCTAAAAGATCTCATCCCCATGGAGGAAACCCCCTCGGAAGACATTGAATCGCCGGCATCGGTGCACGTGTTGGAGGGAGTGTCACGAGGATTGATGTGCATAGTCACTGCATTTGAACTTTTATCAGGACAAGGTTCGCTGGTTTCGTAATCTCATTTGATCAGCTTTTGAAAAATATTAACAGGCGAGGCGCTGAACATTGACCTCGGCGATTTTGTCTCAAGATTGTTTGCCATGCTGCTTCCATTGAGTCTCGCATTTGAAACCCCCCAACCCTCGACGGTGGGCTCCGACAGATCGTCGGTAATCGACATGTTGTTCCGCGCGTTGAACATAATTTTTTCCCCTAAAACATCGGGTGCCAGAGCGTCTCCTTGGCGTTCGGCAGCATTTGCCAAGCGACTGCTTTCTGTTTCACTCCAATGGCCCCCTTCCGCGGCTTTACGGACGTTGGATTTTGTTGGCAGTTTGATTGCCAAAGATCCCAAATTGGAGGCAATGTTATCGACAGAAGACCGAATTTTCAATGGAATTTACCGCGCAGAGGTTGATGATCCAGAATTGTGTCACCCATTCGAGTCCTCTTTCTGGGAACTGCACACTTTGCATCAAAATCACTGGGATCCGAGAGTTCGACAAGAAGCCAAGAAATTGTTGGACTTCAAATCTTTGTAATACCACAACAAATCGGGTGCTTTATGACAGTAATTATACAATCTTGTAGCCAACACGTCTCCAAAGTACATATACAACAGATAGCAGATAGATACAGACCCTGAAATTTAGGGAAACCAGTCCACCGTCTGAGTAGGGGAAGCAGAATGTCGAAGTTAAGGTTAGCATTAAGTATAAAAATAACCTATGAACAATGAAATGGGTATGTATCTCCGAGTGAAAGGGAAAACGAAAAGGTCTAATCAGAAGGTCGATGGTCTCGTAGTTGGATACCGGATCGTGGGTGAGAGACCGGATGAAAGAGATAGACCTGTGTGTCGGCCATACGGTTGGGCATGTGGTATTGTATGATGATTCACAGTCGAGTTTTGTGAGAGTGACGATACCGAAGTTCCTTTATCTGATGCCCGGAATTTTTGATAACCCAGGAGTGCTGCTGATGGCATTGATCCATTTTTCCTGTCAAGTTCGTAAATAATCATGAGGAGCGTTTCTTCGTCGACGACAATTTCCTGGGTCAGAACGATGGCACGAGCTATAACAAATGTTGGTGATAGACTGGAATTTGAAGGTAGACAACTTACAGGCATCAAGCCACCGACACCGACTAAGTGGCGATTCTGGCAAAGTGGCGTTCACCGCCCCCATATTGAGGTGGGTGATGTTGAGAAATGCGGTTTCTTCCGATACACAAAAATTGTTCTCGTAGACCTTGGTGATGCAACGACATGAGACATTCCACACCTGCTCTAGAGCAATACCACCGAGAAAGCCGTGGAAGGTTGAGGGTGTTCGCGCATCATTTATAGTCGGAACGCACAGCCGGATCCGGAGAGTAAAAGGTGGCTGTATCTGGGCCGAAGGATGCGCAAGGGCATTGAGGTTGATAGAAAAGGGAGACATCCCGTCGGCTGACAAAAACGCGGCTGTGGTTCGGTTGCGCGACTGCCGGTGATGCGTCGGCGTCGCGCTAAGATGGGGATTGATATTTTGAGAGATATCTGGAGTAGGCTTCGGAGTGACAATTGTGGGTGTAAGGGGATATTTAGCAAATCCATGCGAGGGATCAAAGTAAGATGGGAGTTGCTGCATAAATTCTCCATGGGGAGATATCGAAGGACTGCTTGTTCCTGGAACCAGGTACGGTTTGGTGTGGACAGCGCTAACCTCGGCGGGATACAAATTAGGGCGATGCTCGGGGGTTGGAGGAAATTCGGATTGTGAATCTGCAGGCGAAAAATCTGGGGATATAGAATTGGAGGATGATTCGTCCCAATCAAAGGGAATCAAAGAATTTGTATCCCACTGATCTTCCATTTTGACTGGAACAGGGGAACCTGATTCTAGGTAGAGTTCGTCCACGCCAGCGACGAGATGGTATTCTGGTGCAGAAAATAATGGGTTAGAAGATGGGAAGGCTTTTGAGATAGATCGAGCAAACCTGGGGCTCCTTTCCACATGTTCCTCAGCACTTGGATATGACTGGCCACCTGTTTCTTTGACCGTTTGATGCCCTGTTTGTGGAGATAATCTACGAGGTACTGATTGCGCCAACGACTGCGACCGCGGGATTGAGAGTAAATTGCATAAGGAGAATTCCAGTAGTCTCGAATACCTGATAAATCAATGAGATGGTGTAATATATATATATATATATATAATATAAGGGTACCTTGTACGAAAACTTGCTCGATTGACTCTGGCCAAACCTCTGTACCACTCCCATCTTTCAAGAGTTTACGGTGTTTACGTTGTGGGATGATGGTGAGTGGGGAATTGGAGGAAAAACGGTCTGAACTCATGATAAGGTGGGAGAGGAGAGGAGGCGATGATATTTTTTTTTATTGCGATTATATATGAGCGGAAGAGAGAGAAAGAGGTAAGATCCGAGATTTAGGGTTGATTTGGAAAGTCAGAACCATTGAATTGGAGATAGCTGTTCAAATTACCTAATACGGTATGTCGGATGGACACGATTGCCGAGATCTGGACCCGACAGTCTGGATCAGGCAGTTCGGACCCCAGAATTGGTTATCACGAGATCTCAAGAAACCTCTTTCCTTTCCATCATCTACGATGTCCTCAGTCACAAAGAACTGGTTGCGTCAAAATATCACCTCCTATTCACATCCAGATCCTGTATTTTCGCATATACTCAACCTCCTGCTTCTATTTCCTACAATAAGACCAAAATCAGATGTCTATAGTGCGCAAAATCTCATATATATAACTCAATCAGTCTCTTAAACAATTCTATGTAGCTTTCGATGATGGCCGTACTCAGCTCCTTCTTTGTGTACATGGATTGCTACCCATATCTTTCCGCAGCGCATCCTATAATATCCCAATCGCGGTCTGGATCACAAGAGATTACCCAAAACAACCCCCAATCACATACGTAGTTCCGACAAACGATATGTTAGTTAAGCCGGGCAAGTTCCTCGACGTCAGCGGAAGATGCAATATTGATTATCTCCAGCATTGGGAACGCAAGGATGAGGTTCCAATATCTCTCTTTTATCCCATTGCACCCATTGATATCTGTATTCACAAGGGATGTAGTCTGACGGCATTATTTCAAGCCCTGCAAGACCACTTCTCGCGGGAACCTCCAGTTTACTCCAAACCCAAAGAACCTATCTCATCCTTCAAGTACGCAGATCGACCTCCGCCCCCACTACCCTCCGATGACTTAGTATCTACCCCTCCTTTACCAACTAAGCCATCAACAATGATCGCCTCTATGTCATCATCACAACCTCACCAATCAACTAATAACGTGGTATGAGTAACATATTTTATCATTCTTATCCCTCCTCATTTATACTTAGCTTCCGTCTTCGACTTTGCTAACTCAGTCGCCGCCTCCCCTTCCCCCACATCCGCCAATATTAAGATCTCCTGGTTACAACTCCACGCTGAGTATTCCGACAATAGGCCCTATTGAAGCAGCTTTATCATCCCCACGACCCCTCCGCGGACATATATCACAAGGGAACATGCCTCCTCCCTTGGCAACAAATATTTCTTCCCCTATCCCACACGCTTTCTATAGCCATGTAACCAGCCCCGCTCCAGAACCTCCGATCCCAAATTTACTAGACGAAGATGCCGAATCACTATCCTTTGCAAGACCCAACATTTTTTCCCAGCCCCCACCTATGCGACCACCCAACCCTGAACTCGTCCGGCTGCAAGAACAGGTTCACCAAAAGTTGACTTCGGAACTGATCTCTCTTTCTCAATCTCTTTCACTTGATGCAGAACATTTACGTGCTCACCAGGCCGATCTCCTGGCAGGTGAACCCGCTATCAAGGACGAGATGGCCCGTCTCGAAGCCGTACGCGATGTTTGTCGTAACGTCGCAAATAGGACCAGGCAGGCAATACAGCAAGTCGACTCGAACATTACCGAATTGAAAAGGAAAGGCGATCCTGAGGTAGATGAGCTCGTATGTGCGACGAGCATTGTGCATAATCAGTACGTTTCTTTCGTTGATCCTTATATATTTTTCTTTAATCGTGCATCAGACTCATCAACCTTGTTGCTGATGATAATGCCATTGAGGATACGATCTATCATTTGCACCGAGCTCTGAACACTGGTCGAATAGATTTAGAGCGTTTCCTTAGGGTGTGCAGTATCCCTCACCTTATATTATACCGAGACTTACCAAAACTGGCATTTAGTTGACCCGCGTGCTAGCAGAGGAGCAGTTCATGAAACGTGCTTTGGTTGATAAGATTCAGATGAGTGTCGGGAGGTCCCCAACAATGACATCCAACTGGGTATGACTTGTTATTAACGTACCTGTACACGTAGCTATGTATATGATGATCCATCCGATTATCAACTGGTGCTGTCAAATTTATCAGTCGACCTCTGCTGTAGTGCGGTTGACCGGACCTAGATGATAGGAATATCACAAGGCTCTCTTTATATGTGCTGTGCATACCTCAAAAAATACAAAAGACTTTAGGTTTACGGACAAGATAACCGATAACAATAGTAGTTAGTCATTACTCCTCCTTCCCGGCGTTCTTCCTGTGCTTCCCACCCACCTCCATACCCTTGTTTCGTCTCCACCCTCGATCTCTTCTAAATTAGCACGGACATTGGCATTACTTTCTACTATTCTCTCGACCCTTTCCCAGAGTCTCCTTCTCGTGTGCACCGAAGTTTCACCTTGCAAAACGAGATCCCGCAGCTGGATCGAGGATAAATATGGTTGCGGAGCATTCAAGGGATCCGTGTAATGAGCAAACTCTTGGTTACGTAACGTGTCCAGAGCGACCTGGACTAAGCCAGCAATGCGCCTGCCCTCCTTTTGTCTTTGAGTGAACAGGTACATCGAACACAATGCAGCCACAATTGTAGAAATGGAAGCTAAGAGACGTCAATGTATTGCCCAAGAACGAATTTATGGTTCTTACCCAACACTGTCGTTCGCCAGATGGTCCAGAGTTCCCCCGATTTAACGGCAATGATACAATCCCACGTCATTTCAGGAGTTTTATGAGCCACATAGCGAAGGCCGCTGGAATTGAGTTGACAAGTTAGATTAATCAAATGCAGAGGTAGAAAGGAACGGACTCGGAAGATTCATTGATGTACACACCACCCCACTGAATTAACTGGCGAATCGCCTCATTGAACATGTCATCGAACACAGGTAGGAGAGAAGGCTACGCCGATAATAAGACGCTCTACATATACGAGAAAAAGGTGAATGAACGTACTGTTGTCTTTTTCCTGAAAGCCTCTCTAAGATTTTCCACTTCGACACCCCACTTCATAGCATCTTCATGAGAGTTCTTGTCATCAATGTTGTCCCTGAGACAAACACGGTGTCCTCTTTCCTTTGCTAAGCTAGATTCGATTGCCTTGCCTAATGACCCAATATTACGCCTTCTCTGAGGATCTTCAACACACCGAGGCGGCAATCCAACACTTCCGAAACCAGGGAGACCATCCGTGACGGCTGAGACTGTCTGGAAAAACGGTTCAGCAAGATAAGAAGCATGCTTCGTCGACAATTCTGATGATGACGGTTTGACAGGAATGAAAGAAAGTAAGAGGTTAGGCTTTAAAAGATATCCTGAATCACAAAACACATTGAACTGCCCACAAGAGGCATGCTCGGGACACGGAGTACACGAATTTGGGTGTGGTAATGGGACGAGCGGTCGCAAAGGGCAAGAATCACTGATCGCGCCTTGTTCTACATCCGACGAATTAAGCACGGTCGTTTCTCTGATGCATTCGTCTATCGCAAGACGCTTCTCAAGCAGCTCCCGTAGAGCCCTGCTCGTATTACTTCCCGTATCGCAAAATCCAATGGCAGAGGATTCGAGCTTGTATTGAAACACTGAATAGCCAATGAATAGAATGAATAGCCAGATCATTCCTCGTGCAAAGATTTGCGCGGCATTCAGACTACCTGATTCCGCCGATGAATGTAGTTGAGCATGAGCCACATGTTCAGCCATTTCACGCGAGGAGGCCAGTTCAAATACGCTATCGTTGTCAGAATGAGGCCCAACTGAATCCTGTTTCATGTTAGCCTGATCCGGGTCAACAGCTGGCGCTTCAGTAGAGACATCCCCGTCTTTCGGACTTTTCATGTGGGTCATCGGTTTGAATTCAGGCACTGGAGATTGTCTGGATGTTATAGGTCGATGCAGACTATTAAAGGCTGGAATGGGAGGGAGGCTAGGTCGGAATGGTGACTGCGGCGGTGATCGTGATATGTTGTCAGGTAGGTGGAGCGGTCGCACAGGCGATGAAGACTCCAACATCTCTGGAGGCGCAGACATTGATTTACGCGACTTGCGAAGCGACCCGCTGTGTCTTGAAGTTCTAGGTCGCATTGGAGATGGTCGAATGGGAGAAGAGGATTCTGCTCCTGACTGAAAAATATTGTTGTCTTCCCATCCACTTTCTTCTCCAGACTAGGCATAATGTTAATAACAATGGTTCAAACCTACACGAGATGCTTACAACGTGTGAAACACGACGAGCTTGGGTTCCTGCTGAAGCCTAGATAAGCCCCAAGATTAAGTTAAACAGTACCTGGCATAAGCAATAACTTCGTACTAATTTTTTTCTGCTGACTTTTGTGATGGGCAGGTCTTCTTCCGGTTCACTCTCTTCAAGCAAGGTTGCTTCACTAATCAAGACTTTCTGCGATGTTTCTCCGAAGGTTGGCTGTGCAGAAGAGCGCCTTCGCTTCGGCTTTTGGCTATTTATCAGACAAGACCGAAGATGTGACCCTTTACACTTACGGGATCAGGACGCGCTGGTGAGGTCTCCGCAGTGAATGGGACTTGAGAGAGACGCCGCGAAGATCGCCTGGGAACAGGCCCGAGCGCCTTGGCCTTGTATAGAAGTCAGTGTTGCAAACATAAGCGCTTGAAACCTTCTAACTTTTCCTTTGTTGAGAGGCTCTCCTGTGAGCCCATCAGTAATCCCGTCGTCACTTGCGATACTACTTTCCTTCTTGAGACGTTCTTTCTTGAATTTACTAGCTCTTGACTTGATTTCAGCGTTGAAAACCTGGATAAGCTTGTTCTTTGTGTATGGAGTGGGATATTTGACGTTATGATAGCCCAATACACCAAGCAGTTGAGATACAGTAAGAGAATTAGGATCGAAGTCGGGTCCGAGATATTCTCCCAAACTGATAACCTGGGCCGAAGTCAAACGAGACATGGTGTAAACTTGGTGATGAGGGGCCAGATACGACGTGAAGACAATAGTCCTGCCACTGACAGCTAATTGGATCCCAAGTACACAACGTTTATCAAAGAGAGGAGCAGTGTTGCCCACATACACGTGTTTCCCACATTGTTTGATATGATTATGTAATACAAATCTTACCACGGAGTAAATACAGATTATCAATTGAATGTCGGTCGTTTCAAGCCTCGAGTCCCGAACCATTGGCCATTTACCTTGAAAAACAAAATGCTGTAAACGACAAAATTCCTGAGAGAAATCCCAATACTCACCATATAATTCCAGTAGACATATGGGAAAAAATCCTGGTCTCTTTTTCAGCAAACCTCATTTCGTTATGAACGAGTAGTCTGATTACCTTCTTCAAATGATAGAAAAGTCTGATTGAAGGATTGGTACTCAATATTAAATATAGAAAGCGAGAAACTCGCCTATGGCTTTTGCTTTGATCGAAGAAATCCTCAAAAGATTCTTTTGGCTCTAATCCATACTTGAACTCGGCGAGCATCAGTTCGCCATAACCAGTCAACAACTAGATACCAAAAAGTCAGTCATAACTTATTTAGAGTGGGTTGAATTGGTGAACCGGGCAACTGGTATATCCATCATAACTTGCGTTCCCAATCTTTCCAGTGTCCATAAGCGAAAATAGGTTCTCTGTCAGTACTGGCGCTTGCGCAGTGATGGCTGCCGCAGTTTTTGATGTGGGAAGTGAGGAGCAATCGCCGAGCGCAAAAACGTTCGCAAATTCCGGGTTTACATGTTGTAAAGTGTTTTTATCGACTGGTACCCAGCCGGAAGTCTCAGCAATCGGTGATCCTTCAAAGACTTTCAGCGGACTCATAGGGGGCGTCACATGCAGCAAGGAATATTCGACGTTGACAATTGCACCATCCGTTGTTTTAAAGCTAGCCTTTCGATTCGCTGTATCGACAGCAATAAGGTCATGACAGAAGTGTCCGCCAACCCCGCGTTCAATTCTCAACTTATTGAGCGCATCCGAGTACTTCTTCACACTAAACATAGTGGGCATGCCTGTGTAGAAATCAACCCCGATCGAATCAGCGCGTCCTGTCTTCTTAAATCTGTCCCAAGCCATCCACATAATTTTTTGTGGAGCTGTATACATCAATCTGGGGTCATCGAATGTCTGATATAGCATCACCACTCACCACCAGCACACTTGATGATCCCTGAAGGTTGTGTGAAAAACGCATTGCCCGATTTTAGGTCCTCAATGTCCGTCCAGACTTTGTCACAAGTTTTATACGAGTAAATGGATGATACACCAGACTTTGGGTCAGATAACGCGAGAGGAAGGCCCTTGATGGCATCAAAGTTGGTCTGGAGTCCAGCAGCGACGACTAATGCGTCATAGGAGATATTTCGACCTGATTTAGTAGTAAGATAAGATGAAGCCGGCGTGAACGCCTTGACGGTGTCGGGAATGAGAGAAATATGCTGAGGTATCAAAGACGCCAGTGGACGACTAAAGTCGGTCTTGGGCAGCAGTCCTGCGCCTACGAGCGTCCTTTAGAGACAAAGGCCATCAGCTTCGTGGATTGTTTCAGAGATTCAGGTCTAGTTACCATCCCGGCTTTGAGTATTTACAGTCCATTATGTGAGCACTTTTATCCTCGCTGGTCAACTGAAGGTCTTCTTACCTGATAATAATGATTTTCAGTGCCATCGATAATACCTATGTCACCATCGCGGAGAGTTTTTCCAGAAAGCTTGAAGCGATTGTATATTTGTTGTGCGACCGCAAGACCGCCAGTTCCTAAAGATAAAATCGGACATAGATTATATATACCACTAATTTAGGTAAATGATTGGCACTGGCCTGCTTACCTCCTCCAACGATCAGAACTTTGAACTTGTCACTTGAGGGTGTTGTTGTTAATATCGTTTGGTTAGAATGTATGCCTTTTGAAATTAGGCGAGAACCTCGGATGGGGAGCATGATTACGTTCAACCAGTATATGTATTACCCAGAGAATGGGAAATTTGATCATGATTTGCCATCTGGCTAAATATAACTTCAATGGATAAGGTGAGAGAAAATGAATACTGTAATGATTACATAATAGACCAGATGCAAACGATTGGCAGCCAACTCCCAACTCCCCCCCCAAATATCATTGGTGGTAACCAGACCACAATTGCATCACAACGACAATGATTTTATTGACAGCTCGCCGTGGGGCGACAATCCTTCTATAGTCGATCAATAGATCGGATCTTATCATATCTTTTACCCCCCGTTACCATGACGGATTGCGATCTCTGGGTATACTTAACCTGGTTGGTCCCTACTTCTTCTCTCCATCTTTCCCTTCGTTCTTCTCTCTCTCCCTCTTTCTCCGTTTTTTTTCTATCTGATTTTCGTCGAGTTGATCTTCGACTTTGTTAAATATTCGTTCATTCCTGGCAAGCTAGCAAGGTTTTCTTCTTGAAGTCAGATGACTGACTTCCACCAAAGATCATCCTCTTCGACAGAGATTTCATATAGCAACCCTCCAGGGAGGTTCATACTGGATTTCTTCGTCGAACCGTCTTTTCATTATTCTACCATGTTCTTCGTTACTCCTTTGATCGGTGCTGCAGCACTTCTTTCGGGCTTCACAACCGCTCTACCTCGTCCAGACAGCGCCATTGGCAACGAGGTAGCCGTCTCAGCTCCTAATGGCATAATAATGTCCGATACTGCTGAACTTGCAAGGTGAGACATTTATTCTCCAGTATTATCCTCATGCTCATATCTTGTTAGGCAAACTGCCGTAACCCAAACTGACAGTGCTGCGTCCACTGTCGCCACATCGGTCGATAGTTCCAGTGGTAGCTCTACCGCTCAAGTAACTACTTCACAAGCTTGGACCACTTCCGCTGCTCTTGCCACAGCCACTTCCTCACCCTGGAAGTCATCCTCTTCTAGCGCTCAAGATGGTTCAGGGTGGAGTTCTTCACCCTCCCCTACCCCAAGCTATGGTTCTGGTAGCTCAAAGTGGGGCAATCAGAATTACAACAGCTGTGTCCAACGTATGTGCAAGCTTCTCGGTCGAACTTCTGATATCAATCTTTCTTGACAGAATGTGTGGCTTCTTACGGCGGTCCCCCTGCTACTTACATGCCGCCAACTGCTACCAGCGTCAGCAGCTCTGGAAGCTCTGGAAGCTCTGGCTCAGGTGCTACTCATACCGTTATTGTTGCGCCCACGCAGGGTGTCCTTCGTTTCGTTCCTTTTGCCATCAACGCTTCGGTTGGAGATACCGTCCAATTTATGTGGGGAGCTAACAACCACACCGTCACCAAATCTTCCTCTCTCACTCCTTGCAACAAAACGGCTGATAAGCCTTTTGGTTCGGGAGTGCAGAACAAGGATTTCGTTTGTAAGGCATCTTCGTGATCTTAACAATTTGTGGTCACTACTAATCTATTCAATTAGTCACGCAAGTCGTAAACGACACTAACCCAACCTTCTTCTTCTGCGGTACTCCTACCCACTGTGAAAAAGGAATGTTTGGAATCATGTTAGTGACTTGACTTCTGTTCTACTAACATGACCACTGATGGTTTGTGAAGCAACCCTCCCAACGCGCTCGGGTCCCCCACCTCAGCTTCCGCCATGATGCAACCTCTTGCTATGAATGTATGACACGTTGTCTTTCTTCTCGCTTCGTCTAATGACAATTTTGATTCATCTTTAGAACTCTGATATGGCTGCCTATGCTACCTACACCGATTCCCAGACCGCCGGCAACTCTGCAGCTGCGCGATGGGGAGGCGGCATGGACATGTCCGCGCTCCCGAGTTGGTCACATACCTACGCTGCCGAAAACATCATGTACACCCGCAACTTCCTTGCTGCCAACAGTGAAGTTTTTCAACAAGATGGAACAGTGAACCTTGGCTCGGCTGGATCAACGCCTTTGATGTTCCCGAAGGACCTCAGTGCTGCTCTCAACAGTACTGGAGCTACTTCATCTGCCACCTCGCCTGTTAGTCCTTCGTCCAGTTCCGTTCCGTCAGCATCATCAGTGGAGTCATCAGCGGAGTCTTCGGCAAGCTCGACCAGCGGTGCCATTTCGACATCCTCATCAAAGGTTCTCCTTGGCCTCGTCGTTAGCTTCGCTACCTTGATGATGCTTTAATGCCAATTTCACCAGTTCAAGGCTTGTCGATCATAGAGCACTGTAACACGGACGAATTTGCGTAAGATAAATTTCTTTTGAGCATACCAATGACTTGTCATACAAACCTTTTTGATTTTTTTTTCACTGAACCTGTTGCTACACCTTTGCAGTCTTCTCCTTTAGTAGTTTCACGAGGGGCTGCAATAAAAAAAATTATAATCCTTGCTCTGTTGATAATCCAGACCTGCTACTTACCGGACGTGCGGGAGCCTGGGCGATATTACTTACAATCACGACGCGACCGAAGTTTTATTGGTATTTAGTCAGGTATGTAAGGGAAGCATGACATCTATTGAAGATATGCGTATAAAATTATAAGAGAATCGAGACTATTATTAACTGCCGAATATATCATCGATGTCGTTTCTTGCAACTTTCCGCCTTTTCTTTGTAGGTGCGGGCTCGGGATGGGAGGGGTCTTTGCGTTCGTCCCTGCGAATTCGGGTAGGTATTTTCCGTTCCACAGTAATGTGAGCTAGCAACAATTAATGTTCAGCAAAGTAGGATGACGGAGAACGTTTACACGAGAATTACCCTGTTGAACCATATCATGAGACGACAATGAAGGGGTGTCATATTGTCCATACTTTTCCTGGCCAGATACCGACAACAGAGTGGATTCTAACGGAGCAGCCGTCATGTCCTTTTGTACAGGCGTGGCGGTAGGAACGGCGGTACCCTGGTATTAGTTAATTAATTATTATTTGACCATAAGTGATCACCTTATCTGAACCTGCTGTAAGCTTACCATGACCGTTGGCAGAAGGCTTTCTACATTAGAGACAACTTGCTGTAGAACATTTTGTAGCTCTAAGCATAGCACACGCATGCGAGAAGATATGGCGATGAGCATCAGAAGGACTGGTAAGAATGCTGCTGACTGCATGGAACGATGAAAGGACCTGTTGATCGTGCAATCAGGATGCATTTATGGCCAAGTAAGACTAAAAAACTTGCACGAAAGCGTTCAGGCATGCTTGAGATGTCTATACACCGTCAGATTTTCAGAACCTGGAAGAACGATATAACCAAAGCCACCTTCTCAAGCAAACAGACAGAGTTCTTAATCTTGTTCGAGGTAGAGGAAATGTAAGTTGCATCCGGAAAGTGGGTCCAAGGACCTTTCAAGGAACTTGTGCTGCATAATCAATGTGAAAACAGCGCCGCTTGAGTAACAATTTGATTCATACTTGTGCACTCCTGGGCCGTAGAACGTACAACGAAAGTCGTCGATTAATATGTGCGGTTTATGTTGCTCAAATCTTTCAGAGTACCGCCTGACTTCTACAACTTTCCTCCAAAATAGGGAACCACGATGTTGGTTTTTGTTTTTATAGTACAATCTCTGTAGAATTTGAACGTCTGTGGTATGCGTAATGAGGAGAGAATGAAGTTGACGACTGAGCAACTTGAAATTTTTGAGGCCTGTATCAACTCTGGAGCATTGATATGCATCCATAGACAGCCGCAGAGTATATTTCGGAGATTCTCGATGGCCAGACATATAGGTTTTACCACCCGCAAGAGTCAATATACTTTCATTTGAGCAGTAGCCTTCCATTATAACACTAGCAAACACGATAGATAGGCGACCACTCCGAATTGGTTCCGAACCTCTAGACCTGTCACCAACAATTTGGTCGTGGTATTCTTTGCGTTCATCGGACGACCCGCCCAAAAGCAGCTTCCATGGCTCAACCTGGGCAAGACGCGAAATTCTTCCAGCGAGGGAAGATTGAAGTTTGTATACACAAATTGCTGCCTCTCGCTTATTTCTCTGCGTTGACCTTGTGAATAGGAATTTCGTGCGGATCTTCTGGCAGCGGAAACAAAGGACAAGAAATATGTGAAGCGGAAGACCGTATTGAAGAAAATAGTTGCCAATATCACGATGGGCAATGACAGTTGGTAGCATCAATTACGTCTGAGAATATAGGCTCAGTTATACACATCTAAAGTGTCTCCTTTATTCACCGATGTCGTCCAATGTTTGGGAACTCCATTGCTCGAAATCAAGAAGAGTAAGAATATGTTTTCTCAAAAGATGCAGAATACTGACTGACTCGCAGTGGTCTATTTATTCCTGGTTAGTTATGGTAGATCGAAACCCGACCAGATACATCTCGTTATTCCCAATTTTCTTCAAGTATGGTATCTCTACTATTCGCCTCATTGTCTATTCTCTAAATATCATCTAAACAGGATTGCAACGATCGCAATCCCCTGATCCGAGCACTAGCCATTCGTACCATGTCATATATCCCTATTCCCGTCGTCACGGACGCGTTGACCGAGAATCTTCGGCATTGTTTGAAAGACCGCGATGCCTATGTACGGAAAACTGCTGCCATCTGCGTTGCAAAACTGTATAGCGCCGACCCAAGGAGAGCTGAAAAGGGTGGGTTCGTCGAAATGCTGCGTGATCTGATGTTGGATAGCAACGCGACCGTGGTAGCGAATGCTGTGGCTGCCTTGACAGAAATTGGGGATAGACAAGATGGTGTTATCTTTAGGTTGAACCTCACTACTGCTAACAAGCTTCTTGCAGCTCTTGGTGAAAGCTCGGAGTAAGTCATTCATACTCGTCGCATTGATACTCACCGAGATTTGAGGAGATGGGGACAGATTTATATTTTAGATTCTTTGTTGCGTTATGTTCCAACAAGGCATGCAGATGCGGAGACTATGGCAGAGCGGATTGTTGTACAATTACAACATGCCAATTCCGCCGTCGTTCTCACCACGATCAAAGTGCTTTTATATTTGATGAACTACATGGAAAATCGTCGCTTGGTCGACTACTGCTGTAAGAAGATGGGCCCTCCGCTTGGTTCGTCGCGTCGTTGCCTGGATTACCTCATTTATCTGAGATAAACGTTTAGTCGCATTGATCTCCTCGGGACCTGAAGTGCAATATGTTGCCTTACGAAACATCCTTTTAATTATTCAACGTCGACCAGCTGTTCTCAAGAATGACGTCCGAGTATTTTTCTGCAAATATAACGACCCCATATATGTTAAGCTCGCTAAACTGGAAATCATGTACCGATTAGCGCGAGCTGAAAACGCAAATGAGGTCCTGGCGGAGCTGCAGGAGTAACTCTGCTTCTGTCCTAATGTTAATCGCAACTCACCTCCTTGTTCTTGCACAGGTACGCTTCGGAAGTTGATATCGATTTTGTCCGAAAAGCAGTTCGTTCCATCGGACGCTTGGCTATCAAAGTGGAGGCGGCCGCGGATAATTGTATCCAAGCCTTGCTCGACCTCATTGAAACGAAGGTTACATACGTCGTCCAAGAAGCGATTATCGTAACCAAGGACATATTCAGACGATATCCCGGAAAATACGAAGGCACCATTCCTATCCTCTGCCAGAATCTGGATGCTTTAGATGAACCGGAATCCAAGGCGGCCATGGTTTGGATTATCGGCCAATTCGCCAACCGTATTGACAACGCTGATGAACTGCTTGATGACCTTGTGTATACATTCTTGGAGGAAAGTGTCGAGGTGAGCATGCTTACTAGTATTCATATGTTTCCAACGAGGGAACAAACACACAAGCACAGGTGCAACTCGCGCTTCTGACCGCAGTAGTCAAACTCTTCGTTTACAAGTCGCAATCCGATCGGCCGAAGGAGCTGGTCCACAAGGTTTTGAAATGGGCCACAGAGAAAGTCGACAACCCTGATCTACGTGACAGAGGCTTTATGTATTGGCGGATGTTGGCTATTAACCCCTCTGCCGCGGGAGACATTGTGTTAGCTGAGAAACCTGCCATAACGACCGATTCGGATAGAATGGACAGAGGCGCCCTCGATCAACTGCTGCTTCATACTGGCACCTTGGGCAGTATTTACCACAAAAATCCTGAGGTGGGTTCTTCCTTCAACAAGAACTGAAACTGAACTTTCATTAACTTGTCTTCGCTAAGACTTTTATTCGAAACGCAACAGGCAAAGCGCTGGCTGACAGCCCTGCGTTGAACGCACATTCGCGTGCTGTTCTTATCCCCTTGACTCCAGTTCAACTCCCACCTATGACCATCAGCGTCCCTGGTCCCGGACCGAATGAATCCCATTCTGCGCAGTCCGAACTCATGGCCACAGACAATCCTGAGCTTCCGGAAACTATTGCACCTAAAGAATCCCGTCTAAAGCAAGAGCAAGATGAAGAAGGGTCGGACCAAGAGGGTAATGCATCACCAAAGGGTAAACAGGATCCTTACTCCAATCTTGACGGAGCGTTCGGCAATTACTTAGCAGACGAGCCGCAGCCAATAGCAGCCAGTCACCGCGCAGGAAGACATAATGATTTGGACGATCTCTTGTTCTAAAATCTATTTGTCTTCAAATACATTATTGGTTATAATGATGCGAATATGTTTTTGTCACTTGTGTGAATAGCAGATGGTCATGAAATCCCTTTCGCAGGTCGCAGCGAGTTATAATGCTATAAAAAGTTGAATTTCGAGCTTCAGAAGACCACCAGAGTACTGACCTCTCCAAGGCCATAAAGCTTGCGATGATAACTGATTCTGATGACATTATCGTTTGTGCATTCATCTTCTGGCTCGTGGACGACGATTGGAGGTTTACCGCCTTGTACTATATGGATCGGAATTTTGAAAGCTCTGCTTAGAGCAACGATTTCTGGTTCACCACCCCACGTAGCCGTGCCTTTGATCGAAGAGCAATAATCCTCAAATTGCACTGGAGTCAGCATACCAGCATCGTCCCCACCCGATTCAGGCGAAGGAAGGAACGGAAGAAAGTCACCCCGGTGAGAGTGAATGAAATTTGCTGCGACTGTCCGAATAAAAATATAGTTGGCCTGAGGTTGAGGCAGTATTCCAAGTAATGCCAGTTGATCTCCAACAGCAGTATAGAGGCAGTGTCCGTCAGGAGTTATCTATCTGAAGTTCGAGTTAAACCCCGACAAGGACTTGGAGAGAAAACGGACCTCATAGATTTCTAGAGAAAGGTCTTTGCAGACTTTACGGATTTCATTGTCTTCATCTTTTGCCTCCTTCTCAAGTCTTGCTTGCTGTTGTGGATCATCTTCGGGGAACGATTGGGCGAGCACAGCTGCCTTCCTTGCCTAGAAATTAGAAATTAATTTAGAATTCGACCCGTGAAGTGCCCAATCTGAGTAACCTGCCGCGCTTTGAAGCGACTTTTGACATCCTGTTTTTGAACTGGAGTCTCCGAGATATCATTGAGTGAATTTGCGGGCTCTGCCTGAGCTGTTTGATCTCGAGAATTTAGCTGTGCAAGCAGATCGTCTACTAGGTGATCGTCATCTTGATTCAGCACGGGCGGTGGTAGAGCTGACTGTTTCTTGATTTTATTCTTCTTTGAGCCAGACATTGGAATGTGCTAATGACTGGATGATCCATATCTAATCATTTTTACAACATTTGTTTACCACAACCGTCCTGACTGCTCAAACCCATCTTCTTTCTTCCTCCCATCAATATTCGATACTAATTATTGAAAATACACTTCAAAGTACCAGTAAACGCTAACTAGCGCCAATCGATGGCATCCCCGACCATCGATCTTATCCCACTTGAGCGCTTACTGCACAGTCTTGCCGCTTCCCTTCGCACAACTAATTTGGACGACCAATGGCAGACAGTGGAGAAAACGTCTAGGGAACTTGCAAATTGTCTACGCGTCCGGGATGGTCCAGGTCCGTGTCTGCTCTCAATTTATTCGTCCTTCCTTATGTCTCGTTAGAGGACAATCACAGCATACTCGGACAGACCGAACTCCCCCAGTCTTTAACGTCCCTCCTATCACTTGCTTTGAATGGGGCACACATTCCGGATACTAGTCATACATCTGTCGTCCTCGAAATACTCAGAGTGGGCGCTAATTTCTGCATGGACCATGGTCAGCAAGTGCTTGATCTTTTCACACACCCTCTTACTCATAAGTTTGGTTGGAAGACGAGAACCGTGCAGCTCTTCTTGACGTAGGATTTCCTCAGGCTGTGATGTCACTTTTAGAAGGCTATGCAGAGACTATTCCTTTCCCTCGAAATCCTGAACCATTGACATTGTCCAATCCGCATCTCAAATTAATACGGACTTCAATTGGTGTGCTTCTGAATGCGAGTATTGGGTTCGGTATGTCGAAAATAGCATAATTAGAGACGTGCTGTTGAACTGCATCGTATCTCAGATCCTGTGAAATTTCGTCTGATATCTCTTGAAGCTGCGTTGACGATTGTCAAGCTGTCGTCTGCTATCTATCCGCCCACGTCGTGGAATTCATATAACTTTTCAGAAGAAGAATATTCAGAAGAATGGAATTTGCGCTGCGGCATTTCTAATTGGGGTTGGCGGACGATATCTGCGTTGAAGGACGTGCCAGACGACAGTAAGTAACGAGAGTCAGACATGCCTCGTTCGCCTCTTAAATTAAGTTTTTCATCCAGGCCCACCAATAATCAATTTTGATGTTTTGCCATGGGTTACACCTCCTTTACTGAAATTCTGTCCACCGCACCCGCCCGGGACTAGCCCGCTAATTGATTCTGATCCAGATTTCCTCAATGATCTATTACAGGCAGATTTCGACTTCCTTGAGGAAGCCTGCACCTTGATCGAGAGCCTGTCCCTTGACATTGAGGATTTCCGCTTGGAATTGGCACGAACGATTTGCTATCCAACCTCGAATCTGCCAATGCCTTGCATTTCAATTATGTTGGGCTTCATAGAGCGCGGCTCGTACCCTCCTTTATGGGGCAGTTCTATTTTTGAAGAAGTCGAAAGGAAAGCAAAGGAGAAGGCCTTTGATATTTGTAAAGCAGCGCTTATCAAGGCAGTCGTAGAGGTCTTTGGCGAAGGGAAAAATGAAGAGATACTGTGGAAAAGTGCCGATCTAGAGAACCCTGGCGGAGATTTTGTCAATAGAATGGTGGGATGGATCAGGCAGTATGCCGACGCTGAAAGCAACCGAGACGATCTGGCTATATGTGCCAGTCTTTCACTAGGCAATCTTATCACAAAAGGTGAGCAGTGATAGATTATATCGTGATGTCCTTTTGCTTATCGGTCACGTTCAGCTCCCATAGCGGCCTCACTTTTATCGTCACCGTACTCTCTGGCACCGATACTAGCCTCTGACCGCTTTTTATCACCATCGACAGACATCAAATTGAAGCACGGAATCATTGGACTGCTGAAGCACCTCGCACAGTTTTCCAAGCTTTCTTCTGTTATCCCCACCTCGCTTGCGCAAGTTGATATCATTGGACGAATAACAACAAGCGGCGTATGGGATGATAGGAGCGACGCTATGGCAGATATAATCCAGTTGAATGCTATTGGTGTCGCTAAGCACATGTGCAATGCCAGTTGTATGTTCTACACAACACTTTGCGCTTTATGGCTGCGTGACTGATCCTCATTTTAAGTTGATCACACCTCTACGCTGGTTCTTCAAAATAGTAACAACCGCCCGACTGGCCTTTCTCAGATTCTTGCTTTGATTAAGCGTTCAGATTCAGTTTCGATCAAGAGCGAGGGTGCACGAGTTCTAGTCAATGTGATAAAATCACTGTGGTTCAACGAACGTGGTGTTGATTCCTCTGACGAAAGACAAAAAAAGAAAGACGCGTGCATGGCCTCTGTGCTCACGATGGAATGCGCAAAGACATTGACCAACTTAATTGGGAGCAGTGGCAGATATCCGATCCTAGTAAATGAAGGGATCGTTGCTATGTCTCTTCTTTGTACTCATCAAGCAGGTGGTAAGAGAAAATCAAATTTCGTTCGTACCATGACCATGATACTTAGTGACAAATCATATAGGAGCACTCGTACTAGAGGCCCTTACAGTGCCGCTTAACGGGAACTCAGCAATCAATGGGGTGTCACCTGCATCTATTATTGCTGATGCCAGTTCACTTCCGACACCCCCTCCCCACAACGATGGCTTACCAGTTCCGGAACGCGCACTTGATATGCTGGTCAATGTCCTCCGAAACGTCGACAATCCGGTCAACTTTCCAATCGAGCTTAGGGTGAACACATGCACTTTCTTCCTTCAACTACAAAGACATGCATCAAGTGACTTGTTGGCGCCGATCCGAGAGATCGTTTTGCCTGTGCTACAGCAAATTTCAGAGGATTCTCAAGAGGTAGACGAAGAGGAAAAGTTGGCCAAAGTGGTGAATCTACTTATTACGAGCTGGACGATTCCACGTCCTCCGACCTAATTGCCTGGAAATGATGTGTCCGTACTAAGGTTTGATTGTCATAATGTATCATGTTGTACCTGTATAGAGAAATATTTCGAGGTCTTGGTTACTATCAAGCTTAAGTTAGTGACTTTTAGCGCTTAGCACTTGTGTCGTAAGCTAGACGCGATTTCAACTTGAAGCATGTCATGTAATAAGCGCGAACTACTAGTACTAATCTTTCCAAATCCAGATGTCCCAATGTCTGAAGCTTTTTAGCTTGTAACTTGTGCTACGATTCACTCGAATGGCGACTCTAGCGCAAGTTTCCCGTGTTATATTGAAGAAAGTTCTTGCGGTTGAAACTCCTGAAGTGAGTAGCATTGCCTTATCACTTGTCATGGCTTAGTCGTGACTTCAATCTACAGGGTGCAGGAGCTTTGGTTAGGCGAAGCATAGGCTCAATTAACCTTCGGAACCTCACTCCCTTTCTCCTACTGGACCATTTTCATATAAAAGAGGGTGCTGTGAGTTAGATTATGTATTCTTTTTGTTAAAGTTGATTCATTATCGCTGCCAGGGATTTCCCGACCATCCTCATCGTGGGCAGGCAACTGTGACATATATGTTGGAAGGGTAAGCGATAACTTACCCGCTTTCAAAAATTTGTTGTACATGGTATCGTTTTGCAGCTCAAGCCAACATGAAGATTCAGCTGGCCATAAAGGAACAATTGGTAAACGCATATCATTCCCTCTACCTCCGATCTTGCTGATTTTCAACAAGTTCCCGGCGGGGTTCAGTGGATGTGTGCCGGCAAGGGTATCATCCACGCCGAAATGCCTATCCATGTACACGGCTCACCAGATCCTCGTGGTCTTCAACTGTGGGTTGATCTACCAAAACAGGTGCATCTTTTCTGTCATACCACAATATGAAGATGATCAATCCGAACTGACCGTATCGATATACTACAGTACAAGATGACAGTACGGCCAAAGCTTTTGTCTCTTAAGATATATCTGAGCGTTTTATTTTAGGACCCAAGCTACCAAGAGCTCTCGCCCGAGCAGTGAGAGCTTACTGCACTCCGAACGTGTCCCAATTGCTCTAACAAGTTGAATCTTCATAGGATCCCTGTCGCATACCCTGGAGGTGTTGACGGACCAGTCGAAGTTAAAGTTATCAGTGGCAAAAGCCATGGCGTCGAATCACCCGTTAGACCGTTGGGTGGATGTTGGTTTTTCCACATCAAGTTCAAAAAGGAAGGAAAAATGTTTCAAGACTTGCGTACGGCTCCGATCACACCAGCCCAAGCCCACCTAACTAACTGCATTATGCTTTTATTAATATCTAGCTTCTGGATGGACAGCCTTTTTGTACAGTGAGTGTACGACTTCAGATCCGATTACACAAGCTGACGCGGTCCTCGAAGCTTTGAACGGTTCTCTTGGAGTGGGCGCGGAGGCAGCAGCAGTTGAAGTTTTCAATACTGCAATTCTGTCTTCCTTTGCTAACCAAAAAGGAGTGTCTCTGTCTGGACCTGAGGGGACAGAACTTGTTTTGGTATAGTTTCCATTCAGTAGGCATCACATCCAAATCTATGCTGATAAAATCATTGTTAGGTTGCTGGGGAGCCATTAGATCAAACAGTCTTTCAGTATGGTCCTTTCGTGATGACCACCAGGGAGGAGATTCAAAGCACATTGCTTGATTGTAGGTCGAATTCAGTCCTCTGACGGCTTTATGTCCCCTAATACACGCCATTACCTTAGACCAAACTGGAAGGAATGGATTTGAACGAGCTCACACTTGGAAAAGTGAGATAGCGCATAAGTAAACTTTGATCTGAAATCGTATGAAGAGCAGTCTGTACATTATAAATTCAATTAACATGCTCCATTTTATCCCATAAATCATCATCTTCTAAATGTGTAGCATTGTCGTCCATGGTTGTTCTGCTCGTTGTCTGTTGATCCCACACAACAGCTGTTGGTACGCAAGTGAGGTAAGTTTTTTCTAGGATTCCTCCTCTTCGCTCCAGATGACTTTCCGGCTGGGGTGGAGGAGGGACAACGGTGTGGATGCGAAAATATCTGTCAAGGGACGTCGAAACCATATAAGTAGCGCTCGAGGGACTAATCGATGTAACAGCGCCCGACATTCCTAGCAAATAAATTAGCTATACAGGACTACAGTAAAGAAAAAAAGTCTGTCCCACCTTTATAACTGTACAGGATACCTCCCGTACGTAGGTCTATTGAAAACAAATTAGATCCATTGTCGCTTACAAAGAGTTCGCTAGGTCGGTAGATAAAAAACTGCTTGAAGATACAATGATTAATGCTGTCACTCACTTTTCCGATAAGCCTTTTTCAACTAGTCGGACACCTCCCACCTTACCGACACCTTTCCAGTTCGACACAGGTCTTCGAGCAGCTCTTGTATCGTAGCGCCGTAAATCACCAAACTGAGTTCCTGTGATAAGATGGTGGCCGGGGGAGGATGGAGAAAGATAGGTTAACGATGTGATGCGGACTGGTTGTCGAAGGCCCAAGCTATCATTGGGAACCTGTTACAGTTTGGAAGGATGAGTTATCAGGATACCATGGAGTAGACACGAGACAATATCTTACATTGCGTGCTCGCCAGATTTCTGCTGGGAAAAGATCATCATTTCTTTTCCGCTTTTTAGATGATGATCCCGGCAGAGTACTGGATTGTGGCTGACACTGCCATGCGAGTTCTGTGTTCCAAACTGAAAGATCCACTTCGTCACCGCCATAAGCGAAAGTTTCTCTGTTGTCGGACATTCGCCAGTCACATAAGCGACTGGGAAGAGATGTAGTTTGCAAGCTGCCATCGCTTCCAGTGTTACATGGGGCCTTTTGCAGGATTCCATTGGAAGTGCAACTGAAAATGGCACTGCAGTCAGAGAGGTTTGATGAGCGAAATTCATCCTGAGATGGTTATAAGACCACAGTACCTATCATCCAATGAGAGTCCAATAAATTTGTTTGCAGCCAACCGGGGTTCACTCCATTTTGCAAGGACCTCAAAAGTATCGTCTTCCTTCAAAACAGACAAAAGTAAAGATCCGTTGGAAAACGCTGCGGCTAGCTTTCCTTAAGAATCAATTTCAACTTCCAGATATAATGCAGGAAGTTGGTACATACTGTTGTCTGATCATTGAAGCTGCTAGAATTTATTGCAAGGCGTTCAACGCTGCTAGCGGGAGTAACTTCTTGGTGGTAAACTCTTTTGACATCAATCTTGCTTTCCTCGGGAAAATATTGCAAGACTTTTATACTTCCAAGTTGGTCACCGAGTATATACCTTGACATTTAAATTTGAGGACAAGCACCAAATGATTTGTAATCAACGTCACTTTAGACTAAACACCCATGGATGCATCGTTGAAAGAATTGACCAGGCTAGAAACTCTTACAGCTGCTAAAGGGAAAAGCCCATGCATAACTGATTCTCTTGACTCCTTGCTTGGTTCACTACATGAAGCGAAAGAAGCATTTCTAGTCGGCAACTGCACCGGGGAACAGCTCAATCAATTAACTCAGACGATAGAATCTAGAAAGAAAGAGGTTGAGGAGCGTCAGAAAGAAGTTTACACTTCATTGTCTCGGTTTGGGAAGACATTAGACAAGGTCAGTGGAATATCGTCTCTAGAAACCTCCCCACCCCGACCTCTCTCCCATAGAAATTTCCGACAACGTTGCCTTCATACCCCGATCTGTTCTCCTCTGCGTCCTCTATGACTGCCCTTGAGCGCACGGTTGCTTTGCATTTGCTTCGAACAGGTCAATTTGAAGTGGCCGAAACGTTTTTACGGGTGGGCCCGTGGTCTCGTCACATATACTCTTATGCTGACTGCATCCAGGAATCCAAGATCAAAATATCCAATGATCTACGTGACCAATTTGTGGATCTTCACCAAATTCTCAAATCTTTGCGAAATGAGGATATAACTCCTGCCCTAAGGTGAGGTTCGCAGCATCTTTCATACCTATACCTTCTCTATTGATCACCGGGTTGCGGCAGATGGGCAAGAACTCATCAGTCATTCTTACAATCACGGTCCTCTCCTCTCGAGTTCTACTTGCATCGTTCACAGTACATCCGGTTGTTACTCTCGGCTCACCCGCCAGACCCTCTACCGGCAATATCTTATGCGAATGCTAATTTGCGACCCTTCTTCAAGGAACACGGTCCCGAATTTATGCGGCTCATGACATGCATCGCGTTTCTGCCACTGTCCAAACTGCAGAACTCAAGTTATCGGGATCTCGCACTTCCAACTCTCCATTTCGATTTAGAGCCGCTCTTCGCCAAGGAATATTGTGCAAGCCTTGGGATGAGCCGCCAAGTGCCTCTCCGGGTCGTTGGGGACATCGGGGGCGGTGGGGCACTGGCAAGAATTGAAAAGGGCAGAAAAGTGATGGGCGATAGGAAGGCAGAATGGCGCCAGATGGATGAACTGCCTGTGCGTTTACCCGCAATGCTAATGGCCATATCATCAATTTTCTTCCAGATTGAAATCCCATTGTCTTCTGAGAACCGATATCATTCAATATTTGCCTGTCTTGTTTCAAAGGAACAGTCCACAGAGTTGAATCCTCCGATGATGATGACCTGCGGACATGTCATCTCCAAGGATAGTTTACAGAAGCTCAACAAATCAGGCGGGCAAGTAGACACTATTCGCTTTCTTTTATGGTTTCTCACCGCCTTTCATTGCTCCTAGGCGTTCTAAATGTCCATACTGCCCCGTAGAAACTCAACTCGGATCGGCTTTACGAATATATCTTTAACCAAAAAGGCTTTAGCCTCCTTTGTCCTTAGAACTCGTACCCTACATCTTCAGTGTGTCTCGTTTGTCTCCTTCGGCTGGATAGACTGGCTCATGTACTGTCAACAGGAGCTAATCTTGGCTGCACGCCCTCACCAGGATAAAACTGCAAGCTCTTCCTAATTGCATTTTGGAGTCGCAGTCTTACGCAGTTGCTGGGAGCTACATCGCTGACAACTCTTTCTGTTAGACCGCCGATTATTATCACAGGCCTTTTCCAAAGACTGACGCAAGTGCAGAATTTTGTCCATTGTAATTTCGAGTCTTGGTCGCAGACCTATAAAGAACGACAATGTAGGAATTAGGTTGAATGTAACACCTTGTCTTGAATCCACGAGCAACGAGTGAACGATGTTTTATTTTTACATAACCCATCTATAGCAAGTGTCTGAAGTCACGTATCAAAGGTATGCTATGCCACATCTTATAGCACTCCTTTCGACAGCGCTATCAGCACCTTAACAGTGCCCTATCATTTCCTACTTACCACGTTGAAGCACACTAATCGCTGTGTGCACTTATATGTTGTGACTACTCAAGGGATGGACAAAGTACCTCGCATAGGGCTGCTTCAGTCAGTTTCTTTTAGCTGATATCTAAACATCATGAACATAATGCCCAAGTTCGCAGGAAATTTTATGATCGTCTTTTCACATCCGGCACCATGCTCTCGAAGTTGAGAGATGCAACGCTGGTTGAGAAACTTTACCTTGGTCCAACGGATACCATCACTGTAGCTGGAAGAAGTCTAGCTTGGAAGGTCTTTGTCTTTCGTTGCTTGGGAGTCTTCTAGCTGACTTCCACATCTTCACAAGCTTTTTTTTGCGAAAGAAGAACCTCTCCAAGCGTCATTACCACCTCGTGCTGCCGCCCTCTTGGATTCAATCCGTGGTTCCAGAAAGAGATATGCAACTTTGCTTGCGGAAAAAACAAAAGCACCTGATGCCATACATGGGACAAGCTTACCGACTGATGAAAATTTCATTGAAAGTGATCTTGGTGGCCTGAGTCTTAACAATCCGCTCAGTCTTCATGATGAGGTCCATATTTCAAAAAGCCTCGTGTTTATACCTGAATATTGAGATATGGCATCAGAATCCTTGGAATGAATGGTTTGTCGGTGTTGAAGTGCGAAAGGTTATAGCGCAGGACGTTGAACGCACGTAAGTAGCAAGTTTTATGGCTTTATTCTGGTGTATAACCTGACATACCCTAGGTTTCCGGACATCGCCTTTTTCCGTAAGGCTGATGTACAGGCCCAACTTACCAATATTCTTTTCTTGTACTCGGTAACGCACCCATCCATAGGTTACCGACAAGGTAGAGTTTGACTCAGAAAAGAATAAATAACGACTTAACAAGCTATTTGTAGGGATGCATGAACTCTTAGCGCCTTTATATTTTGCCGTCAGTTTCGATGCCATCGCGGAGGACGAATGTGATCATTACCGAGAACTGGTAGAACTTTGTTCTGCAGACTACGTTGCTGCTGATGCTTGGGCGTTGTTCCAATTTGTGATGAATGGCGTTTCCCAGTGGTATGAATGGAGGGAGCCACTTGGGACACAGACTTTGCACAGTTCCGCGTCAGGGTTTCCCAACCACGTCCACATTCCAAATGGCCAGAATGGCATGCAACCTTACGTCGCTCCAATTGTGCAAGCTTGTACCCACATTCAGTCGACTCTTCTGCGCGAATGTGATCCTCACTTGTGGCAACATATGCAAAAAGTCGGTATCGAACCGCAAATATATGGAATGTCAGTGATGTATTACCATTTTTGGAGTTGTGTGTGTTTATAAGATTTTCCAGTCGGTGGTTAAGACTACTTTTTACTCGCGAATTTAGCATGTCGGACGCGTTGCGATTGTGGGATGGTCTGTTTGCTTGTGATCCGTCGCTTGACTTGGCACGATGGATATGCGTAGCCATGCTTATTAGAATTCGCAACGAATGTACGCCTCTGTCTCCTTCACATATAAGTTATTTATTATGGTTGCAGTAATTCCCGGCGACTACAGTGGTCAACTGACGACGCTCTTGCGTTATCCCTCCCCAACGTCCGAGAATAAAGTCGAAGGAGCTCCTCATCACACCGTTCTTCTACTTCGACAAGCATTGGCTCTTCAAATGTCACCGATGCCAGCCACTGGGGCTTCTATTGCGATGGAAAACCGTACCCTTCTGAATATTTCGTTGGAGGTGCCTACATTAAGCCCGGCTTCGTCGACGAAGCGGAATCGCTCTACACGGCCGCCATTGTCATCGTCCATGACAGTACCACCGGGGGATACACCTTCTGGGAGAGGAGGTCATTCAAGACAGGCTTCGTCCCCCGCCATCGGTATCTCGGATATGTTGACTCGCGGCTTGGTCGAGCGAGGGGAAAGCCTCGGGATTAACAAGACACTCCTGAGTGCGGTGACTGAAATACGCGTAAGTGTATCGAATATAGATTACTATGGTATTTAATACTTCTATGTTAGCGAAACATCCCTGAACTTGCCGCATCGTTGGGTGTACGGGCTCCCAGTCAGTCTCTTTCATCATTTCCATTGGTAGACGAAAGGCCCCTTGAAGAGAGGCCACCTTGGGAACCCAGAACCCGTTTCGAAATGGAAAGAGACCTTTCGGAAATTCGTTCAAGAGACAAAAGCCTGGGGGAGTCTCTTGCTTGGATTGTGGATGTCCTTCTTCAAGATAAAAGTGATTCTCAAGATGCGCAAAGCATTAAGATGCAGAAACGCGAAGCTTTGGAGTCGCTCTCCTATGTGAGAGACGTACTTATGATGGGCAGCATGGAACTGGATAAAGATAGACTTATTGGCGGAGAGGAGAAATCGAGACGCAAGCAGAAGCTGGAGAAGGAAAGTAAGGATTTGCGTGCAGCCACTGCGGCAGCGGCGGCCGTCTTTCCGCCTGCCCCTGTTCCAGTGGTTGACTCTCAAACGAAGCACTCAAATATGAGGTCCAGATCTAGACCTCGATCTCCTGTATCCTTTGCAACCAACGTGACGAAAGGCAATGAAGTGTTGCCACGAGCGCCTTGGAATTATACGCGGTCGAGTTTTGGAGGCAATAGCGGATCTGCTGTTCCGCCAGAGTTGATGCCACGACCTCCTCCCCCGACTTCGACAAGCCTGCGACGAGAAGGAAGAAAGTCTCGGGATGGCAAAGCGCCGCAGAATGAAGGGTATGATGATCCATTAGGAGCCAGTAAAAAATAAATTTTATGTACGAATCGGGAATGACCGGACAGCTTCTCGGGCATAAGCCTCCAATGGGGGCGATCTGTTTGTTTTACACATCCATGTTGATAAAAGCCATTCCAAGAGCTGTTGCTCGCTCAGCACGACCCTTTCACTCGTCTGCGTCAGTCTCAAGGGTCGTCGCTACAAACCCTCTCAAAGCGGAGGAAGTTAAAGTAGTCAACAACTGCTCGTTAACCTTGCGACACAGTCTGACTGTTACTTCTTTACTAGTCTTGGTCTTCGGGCAAATATCCACTCATTGAACATGAATTTGATGCTGTCGTCGTGTAAGCATGCTTCTGCTTCAATATTTGGATGAGTCTCATCTTGTCCGTACAGAGGTGCTGGTGGTGCTGGTCTCCGTGCTGCCTTTGGTCTTGCAGAAGCCGGGTTCAAGACTGCCTGCATAACCAAACTTTTCCCTACCAGAAGCCATACTGTAGCTGCTCAGGGTGGCATAAATGCTGCTCTTGGGGTTTGTACCTTTACTTCGCTTCACTTCACTTCGTTGAACATCTCACACAGAACATGACTGAAGATGATTGGCGGTGGCATATGTACGATACTGTAAGGCTTTCCTGTTTGCCATCGTTTTATATATGTTTCTGAACGTTCTGTTTGTAGGTTAAAGGATCAGATTGGCTCGGCGATCAAGACGCTATCCATTATATGTGCAGAGAAGCCCCCCACACTGTTCTTGAAGTATGAGCGTTGGCCTTCTCTCTTACTCTCGTTCTCATACACTGTATAGCTGGAGCACTACGGCGTTCCCTTTTCTAGAACAAAGGAAGGCAAAATCTATCAACGTGCTTTTGGGGGTCAATCATTGAAATATGGGAAAGGAGGTCAAGCATATCGCTGCGCTGCTGCTGCAGACCGTACAGGCCACGCTATACTACATACCCTATACGGCCAATCATTGCGTCACAACACCAATTTCTTCATTGAATACTTTGCCTTGGACTTGATAATGCAAGACGGCGAATGTGTCGGTGTAATTGCCCTCAACATGGAAGATGGCACTCTTCATCGTTTCCGTTCTCATAAGACTGTTTTGGCTACTGGTGGTTATGGACGTGCATATTTCAGTTGTACTAGTGCGCATACCTGCTCTGGAGATGGAAATGCAATGGTCGTCCGAGCTGGACTTCCTCTTCAAGATCTCGAATTCGTCCAATTCCATCCCACCGGTATCTACGGTGCCGGATGTCTCATTACCGAAGGTAAACAGCCTAGACTCCTCTCAGTCGCATAATTGACAATTCGATGTCAATCAGGTTCTCGTGGCGAAGGAGGGTACCTCTTGAACTCCGAAGGAGAACGCTTTATGGAACGTTATGCACCCACTGCAAAGGATCTGGCTTCTCGTGATGTTGTTTCTCGATCTATGACTATTGAAATTCGCGAGGGTCGTGGCGTCGGTCCTGAGAAGGATCACATTTTACTGCAACTCAGTCATCTTCCCCCCGAGGTCCTCCACGAACGCCTTCCCGGCATTTCGGAGACTGCGGCCATCTTCTCTGGTGTGGATGTCACCAAGGAACCTATTCCCGTTTTACCTACGGTTCACTACAACAGTATGTTGGATTTTTACGCCGCTTTGCCACCTTGAGCTGACTATCAAATAGTGGGTGGTATTCCTACTAAGTACACTGGTGAAGTCATTACTGTCGACGCAGAGGGAAAAGACCAGGTGGTGCCAGGTCTTTATGCCGCTGGTGAAGCTGCATGTGTCTCCGTGCACGGCGCCAATCGACTGGGTGCCAACTCTTTATTGGACATTGTTGTTTTCGGCCGTGCAGCTGCACATCACATCAGGGACACTCTGACACCAGGCAAGCCTCACAAGGCGGTTCCGGAGGAAGCTGGCATCAAAAGCATAGAGTTCTTGGATAAAATCAGGTATGTACTTATTACGCAGCCGAATATTTCCTGGATTGATCAATGAGTCGTTGTCAGACAAGCCGAAGGTCCTGAGCCCACTGCTAAGATTCGGCTTGATATGCAAAAGGCCATGCAATCCGATGCCGCCGTTTTCCGGTATGTATTGGACCAGATAATTTTATAGTTTCCCTATTGATTTTACAAAGAACTCAGCAATCATTGGACGAAGGTGTTAAAAAAATGCGATCTATCTACAAGAGCTTCGACAACGTAGGCATCAAGGATAGGAGCATGATCTGGAACTCGTAAGATCCTTATCATTTGCCCAGTTACTGAGAGCCTCTCACATATGTGTTCCAGTGACCTCATTGAGACTCTTGAATTGCGTAACATCCTGCAGTGTGCTATTCAAACTATCACTTCTGCCGCTGCCCGCAAGGAGTCCCGTGGTGCTCATGCACGCGAAGACTACCCTGAGGTAATACGCGTTTTCCCCCAATACCGACAGACTAATGCAGTTACTACACTTAGCGTGATGACGAAAACTGGATGAAGCACAGTCTATCATTCCAACCTGACCCGACAAGCCCTGACGTCGTTCTCAAATACCGTGGAGTCATTGCCAACACTCTTGATGAGAACGAATGCAAACCCGTCCCACCTTTCAAGCGCGTTTATTAGTTTAGGAATTAGTTAGCCTCTGCCCACAATCATACTTCTACTGGTTATCAGTTAAGGATTATATAGATTTCCGCTGTACGTTGGTAGGTGTCGAAACAGTAGATTGCTACTTCTACAAGGTACGGTCTAGATCATACGACCTGAAAGATACTTCAGGGAAATATCTGCACGGACCGTTCGGCCGCCAAAATACCGTCCATCGAGTTCTCGGACAGTCTTCCAAGCGCCCACCGGACCTGAAAAGAGGACGAAGATACGAACGGCATCGTTTGCATCAGGAGGGGTGGGGTACACCGGGTGTACAACCACCCTTTCCACTGTCCCATTCTTGGAGCATTCATCTCCTGTTGAAAGTGAATGAGCACGAAACGTGATTTGTAAAACCATCATGACAAACCGATTTCCTCACGCAAATCCTCATCTTCAATATCCTCAGGACCAACCATATTAGTGAGCAAAACAACACGACTGGGTTCCCCAAATCGTTCTCTGTCTTCTTTCACCTTTGCATCTTCATTGTTGTTGATGATTTTTCCCATCTTGGAACCGATGCCAGTACCTTTTCCAGAGGAGGTTCCGGCAGGTTTTCCATGCTTGCTTTTCCCTTGCGAGACTTGTTCGACGGTGAGAGCGTTGACGATCCCGGAACCATCTACTCCAAGACCTTGACCTTCTTTGTGGCCCCATTTTGCCATCAATCTGGCAGCAAAACCATGAGGATCGGGCCTGCCCGAGTCGGATGAAGGTTATGAATGAGACTAGTAAATCGAAGAACTCACTTAGATTCTTCGGCTGGAGGTGTTAGTACCTGGGATTCAGAAGATGCGGCAACAGCAGCCAAAGCACCCAATTTAGCCGCAATAGCAGCGGCAGCTTTAGCTTTAGCTTCAAATTCACTTGGGATGGAGGTGCCGGGAGGCCCTTGAGGTGGAGGTGGTGGAATAGAGGGCGGCGCGAATGGATTGTACGCAAGCGTAGGTGGGGAGATCGGACGGGGCGGATCGTGAACGATTGACATTTCTGACCGATTCAAGTTGGCTTCTTCATCTACCTCAACTGGAGCTGGACGACCGTAAGCTGGTAGATCTTCCTCCATAAATTGACTGGCAGGGTCGGAGATTGTAGGCGGGGATCGTGGTCGTGCTGACATAGCAAGCCTTCTCTGGAAAGCCTCATCTCCAGTAAGGTTCCTGTCGATTGCAATAGGAGCACTTTCAGGTCCTTCTTGAACATTAGCGCTACTATGATCTGGGCGCCTTGACCAGTGGTCAAAAGTATCGTATCTGCCTAAAATATATATAAGATGACATCGAAGGATATCGAGGTAGTGAAGCCTACCGGCTTTACGGGGTCTATCGTCGTCGTCAGATCCAGTAGCTTCAGAATCAGAATAACTGGGGCTCCGTCTGGACCTTTTACGATCCTCCATTCTCCGTTGTTCGGCCATGTACTCCTGTCGTTCAATGCGAGCTTTGACTTTCCAAATTTTGTATTCATTATAATCATTGGGTCGCATGGGGTCATACAGTTCCATAGGATCCCAAACTGGTATCAGTGGGGCATTCTTATTCTGAGACAGGATGAATTCAGAGAGCAATTATATAAGGAATAAATTTACTTTTTTGCCCTTGCTCTTGCCATGTTTCTTCTTTTGTGTACCCTTGAACCCGTTGATATCTTCGTCAAGGACCATAGATGGTGGCTTGACCTTTCTGCCCCAGCCTTGCGTCGCGCTCTGGGTTTCTTGTGGTGCTAGTGGCGGCGCCGAGCTGACGGTATTGTTTAGCACTGGTGGAGCAAAGACCACGGCTGTTGAGGAGAGGCCTGTGCCCATAACTGGCACGGATGAGAGGACAGCGGCTCCAGCAGGCAGTCGTGGCGCGGATGCTTTCGATTTTTGGGTTTGGTTTCGGCGAACGGGGGCAAAAGCCAGGGCAGCGGACCATGCTTCGGAAATGAGATAGGTAATATTGGTATTTCAATTAACGGGCTGTATGAATCACAATGTGTAGCAGATGAAGAGATACCAGCTGTGGGTTTTCCTGCAACTCCAACTGAAGGAGTATTATCTTTGGGTGGTTCACTTTCAACTTCTGGTAGTGTTTGCCGCGGTGGCGGCGATGAAGACTTGGGTATTTCATAGGTTTGAGGAGGGGGATGAGGGAGGTTAGATTGATAGACTGAGCCTGAGGAGAACTGGATGCCTCCATAGAGACCGCCAGCTTTGCTCGACATGGTGGTGTAAATCAAAGGTGTGACAAGCCGTAACAACTATCACATTAAACTATCATTATTAAAATACTTTTCTAGAGCATCCTTGCTCAATACATGGACTGCAAAGGGGCCTGCATCAATCATAACCCATCCAGTTCCTGCTTGTTGTCGCGACTTGGGAGGGAGGAGGAAGGGTGGTTCATGACCCAGGAGCTACCCTCGTTAATGAGCGAAGATCGCAATGCAGAAATTATTATCTTACCGTTCTTCGAATAACGCGTACGACAGATTCTATTGCACCTCTGTTTTCCGTGCCTTCTTTCACCTAGGAGGCAAATATTTATTTTCCATGGGCAAGGCAACTCTTTTTTGTTTTGAGAAATAACTTACCTGCGCTACAACCACCCAGCTCCAAAGTCCTCCGTCAGGCATATCATAGGCCGACTCTCCCGAAAACGTGCCTCCTCTTTTCCGTCGACCACGTGGTAGGATTGTTGGTAACGGAGGACCTGGAGGAGGGGGAACTGCTGGGCCAACCGATAAAGCTGATTTATCAAGATGAGGAGACTGTAGTAATTGTGAATGCAATAACTTTAATATCTGTGGCGCATGATCAGGTATAGGTGAATTTATAGCTGGTTTTGGAATGAATGTCTGTGATGTATGGGGTCTATCGATGAACCATGGAACTGATGATAAGAATCGAGTCCAACGATACATGAGAGAGGGGAAGATCGGACTTTGAATTGACGTTTGATCCTTACTACTTATTTACCGGCGAAATGGGTGTACGAGCTGGAATCGTGGTCTGTGTAACCAGCTTCTTGTTGGGCAAGTCTTTGTCTTATTAGACTAATATTCAATTTTCTAACCTTTACTTAGGTGCTTTGTTCACTCATTGGATTGCAGATTCTCTCACTTTGTGGAAGTCACCCGTTACTGATGAACACCTCTGGACTGCGGCCTCCTACTACTCAATCCTGGCCAAAGGGCCATCACAAATATTATACTTCCTTGCCGCAGTCGTCACTCTAGGAGGAACGACTATTCTATGGAGTCTTAACGATCTTCAAGCAGAAAATATCATGTTTGATGGGGGAAGTATCTGTAAGCCCGCACACATCCCCGCATTTTCTCCCGTTACTTATTACATTGTTTTTTTTTTTCTCAGTCCTCTTTGGCACGACCATTGCAATGTACTTATACTCAGTACTTCCCAGTATGTCAACCACGTCATTCGATCCCTTTACCTCCATCCTGACCGATTTGCAGGTTTATTCGCCAAATTCAGTTCTCTACCAACACATCAGTTGAAAGACCCTTTCCCTCGCGCTTTGCGGAACCCAACCTTGGAACTTGCGTCCAGCAACCTCATTTGCAGCGTTGCTTTGACAGGTGTTTTGGCACTTCAAGCAGGTCGCCTCTGGGCAGAACGTGCAGACGACGACGACGACGACGACAATGTCGTTGTGGAGGCAGAGGAGGTGGCAAAAGTAACCAAGCCGCGAGGCAAAACACCCGACATTCGCGAAGACGTAGTCAAACCCCTTCTTCAGCAACGAGTGCAGACATCTTGAAACTTCACCAGGCAATTTACTTTGCCCAACGGTACTTGACTAATTTATTCGGGACGACGGTGCCCCGCGCCCTGCATCCAAGCTATCGGATCCTATACAGCCTGTCTTGTTCGATGCATTGTACTGTACATCGTCTAACTTACGTTTGACTTATGAGTTGTGATGCTACTTTTCCACGCTGCTAGGTTGTAAAGTCCTCCCAAAATATACCGTCATCTTGTTTCTTGAGATCACTCCTGGACGATGTCTTCCTTACGTGGTTTAGTATCCTTGAGCTCATTCCCTTGACCAATGATGGATTGAGCTTCATCATCTAGAAGAATACCTGTTGTAGACGCAGTCAGATAACGGTTGGAGTGAATGAGAACCGCAGCAGACCTAAACCCTCTTCTTTGACAAGTCCCAAAACGTGTTCCAGCTCAACAAATCCATCTTGATCGACGTCAAGTTTTTGAATGACGGCTTGGCCAACTTCATCGTCTGGCTTGTGTTTAATGACGGCCAATGCCTTCTCAAGATCCTGCACAGAGATCCTGCCTTGCGCGTCTGCAGATATCATTTGCAATGAACTACCCACGCGACTGTCGTATTCTTGAAGTTGGGTGTCTACTTTGTTTAACATAGAACGAATGCGCTGCGTTAGCGCGCCAGATGGTGATTTAGGATCCTAAGCACAAGGCAGTCAGACATTGCAATTTCGTCCTATCAGGAAAGCTTTGGCCACACCTCTTCAGCTTGCAGATTTTCCTCCATCAAGGCACGAAGTTCATCGCGCTCTTTTAGAACACTGGACTTGGACGAGAGAACGAGGAGGGCGTCGGCGAGCTCGTTGAGTTGTTCGGCAGTCATTCGGGCATTCTCGCCCTCTGCGCCTTCAGGAAGAAGCTGCATAGATGATCAGAGACGTCCACATGGCATTCGCCAAATAAAGAGATCTACCTCAGAGTCGGGTAGAAGAGATTGTGCAGTACGAGCTTCATGTTCAGCCGACTCTCGTTGAGCACGACGAGCATCTTCCTCTTTTTGCTCTTGTTCGGCTTCGTCATCAATAAGTTCCTGTTGTTGTTGCAAGACTTCGAGTTTCTGCTTGTAACTCGCCTTCTCCGAGTCTACTTCAAGCTCAGCCTCATTGAGCTATGACGAACTCCTTCAGATTTTTTTTCATCGATAGGGTAGCAAAAAAAGACGAACCAGGTTATCGGGCAGACCGCACAGCACACTTTCCAAACTCGAAATGACGGCCGTTTTTCCATCTTCGTCCTCCCCGGATTTCCTGTCAAAATTGAATGCTCTTCCCAATATTAAAAGGACACCAGACACTCTGTTATGCAGATGCAGGCTGATCCATGTCGTCAGCTCTTCCCGGAGACGTGCAGGCGAGATACCGGTTGTTCGAATGCCTCGGGATTGACAAGCAGCCTGAAGCTCCGAAGTTGACAATTCGTCAACGTCTTCGGCATCTATGAGTTGGTCGTCCCGGCGAAGATGTAACAGTCTAGCTCGTATAGTGCCTCTCAAGAAGTTGTCGGTGCCGAAAGCGTTTAATCCCATGTAGCGCGACATAGAAACAAGTTGGGGTCGGGACAAATTGTCAAGTGTGAGGTCGTCATCAAAGAGTTTAGCCACATTGATAATATCTGTTGCTGACGGTGATTCGCCGGTTGAACGAACCTGGATTTTGTTCAGTTTGCCATCTTTACAATCAGAACCATACACACTTTTCTGAAAAACTCCTTGAAGGCCTCTGTTCCGACAATATGAGAGTTGGCTTTGAGACCTGATTCTCTAAGAGTCTCTTGGAGGAACTTAGCCATGTCGAGACGGACGCGAAGCAACTTGCGTTGCTTTTCTTCCTACATGGACCAATGTAAATTCAAAGACCAAAGCGTTGATCGTTGTACTTACAGCAGAAAATTTGTCCTCAAATGTGGAAGGAAGCATACTAGGGAAGAGTTTGAGAGCGACGGGCAAGAGGAGTTCCATGAAGGGGACAATGATGAATACGGAGAACGGCACGAGACGCAACAAATCTTGCGTCGTACGCTTCAGCTAATTTTGAAAATTGTAAATAATTCGAACGATTGAAATGGGAAGGGAGGCTTGCCTGTCTTCGTTCACGTCGAGTCAAAGCTTCTCCATGTAAAATCTTCCATTGCAGCCTTGAGGATATACGAACTTCAGAGACCAAAAGTTTAGAACCATGCCAGTAGTGCTGGGCTTCATGTTTTACTCTCTTCCAAACACGTGTCCCAAGGGGTTCTGTCGGTTGCTGCTTAGCTGCAGGCAAGCTCGACTTGGGGTCCGGGGATGATGAATTGGAACTCTGGGAGCGAAGATTAAGTTGTCTAGGAGAATAACGAGGGGCGAGTTGAGGTACTAGATGAGAGCGTGAGATTAAAGTAGACCGACTATGGTGAGAGCGAGCGATAAATGTTGACAGAGGCCGTGCAGGAAGCCATAAAGACATTAGAGATGAGGCTTACTTGAAAAAAATTATTATTATTAGTAAAATTATTATTTGGCTCTGTTGGTTTTGGTCTCCATGCCGTCCACGGTGCTCATCCCCAATACACCAGAGTACAAGAAGGCTCAACGTCAATATCTAAAGGCGACAAAGAATAGACCAGCTAATATCGATCAGGAATGGACACCCTTCAGGGCTGCAGAGAAGAAGTTCAAAGCACGGTTTCCTCCCCTTGATTTATCTTCAGTCTTGGATCTGGCCACACATAATGATGTCAGAATCCCCGAAATTAAGGATGGCGTCTGGGCAGGGTCTCCCGAGGCTGTTGAGTGCATACAAATATTATCCAATACCAAGAGTGCCTACATTGTACCACAGATTCCTGGTACGCCAGGACGCTTAGCTTAGATCCGAACGCGTTAACTCAAACTGATTGATTAGGACTGGTCATTCTACCTTCATTCCTTTCCGCAGAAAAGCAAAGAGATCTAGTTAGATGGTCTCTTATTGAACATTCACGTCATCCTAATGAGACAAACCTTGATATTCACTACGTTCTCCCAGAGGATGGACTGTGGAATGCCTGTCTGCGTGCTCGGGGTGATCCTGAACAAGAATTTTTTATCCAACCACGAGCACTCACCTGTGATCCATATCATACTTCTCCCTCCGGACCTAGGGAACTTGTTAACAACACTCCAGCATCGCCAGAGAGCTTCAAAGAAATTCTGACTACGCCTAAACTTCCCCAAACACCATCACCTACAGTACAGCCCACTTCAATATCATCTCTCATATATAAACTTCGTTGGGCTAATATTGGATGGTATTATCACTGGGGAACAAAGCAATACGACTTTACGAAAGGCCCTGGCGTTATCGATGATAAATTGCGTTCTATTTGCAAGCAAGCTGTGGGATCGATCAATTGGGAAAAGGTTCACGGATCCAGCGATGCCGACTGGGGACCAGGTCCCAATTGGGACGCATGGGATCAAACATATGGTACGCTGGATGTCCATAACATCATTACATCATGGTACTGAGTTACCTCCAGAACCTGACGCTGGAATAGTAAATTTTTACCAAGAAAAGGTAAGTAATCCTTTATTCCGTCTGTTACAACCGCCCTAATTTTTTGTACTCACGCAGGATACTTTGATGGCTCATGTCGATCGTTCCGAAATTTGTGCTACATCACCCCTTGTCTCTATTTCGTAAGATATAGCCTGCTGTTCAGACGTTCGGCTTTATATCTTACTGTGCATTTGTTTTAAAGTCTAGGCAACGCTGCCATATTCTTGATTGGAGGATTGACAAGGGACACAGAACCGACCGCGATTCTTTTACGATCTGGAGACATCGCAATCATGTCAGGACCTGCTTGTCGACGCGCGTATCACGCTGTACCCCGTATCTTGGAAGGCTCTCTTCCTCCGCATCTTAAGGCGGCTTCTTTCGGAGATGACATTCAAAGAACAGAATGGAAACCTTACGAAGAATACCTGAGCACTACAAGGATTAACATTAACGTACGACAAGTATTTCCAAAGGGATTCGATCCAATGAAAGCTTGTCCTAGTATGTAGCATGCAAATAGCAGGCTGCAGGCATAACCATTATAAGGTAGAGGAAATACATAGTCATCCAATGTCATGTGAGGTGACTTTGTGTGACGAGGGGCTTACGTCAATCAAATGCGTGTACACGTGACAGATCCTGTACAGTTTCTCATAAGCAATTCTCCCACGCATTCAACTCCCAATCTTTGCTTTCATCCGTGCAAAAAGCTCATAACGTCAAAATGGAAAACGACCAAGTGAGTTTAGGACTCGGGCAGATCTAGCAGTGGAGGATTTATCATCGCTTCTTTACAGGGTGTTCTCGTCGATCTTTATGTTCCCCGCAAATGCTCAGCAACCAGTGCGTCCAAAGTAGAGCACCAAAATATTATGATCTAATATCATATGTGTAGACCGATTGATTACCTCGAAGGACCATGCATCGGTACAAATTAGTATCGTTGATGTTGATGCGGACGGCCGGGCCTTGAACACTTCCACCATCTTTGCCCTGTGTGGACAGGTTCGATCGCAGGGAGAGAGCGATGATTCTATCAACCGACTGGCGACGAAGGCAGGGCGTGAGTTTTGTCCCTTCATTTTTTATTATCCCTGCTGAAGCTCATTAACTGATCTAGTTCTACGCAATGTCTGGTCATACTCAAAATAATAGAAAACCCTTGATGTACCTGTGTCCTCTCATACATTTTTTTTCACCTCTCCTTTCATATTTTCTGAGTCATGTGATGTCATTCTCGCAGTACTGCGGCAGGAGTCGCTGAGTTCAAAGTGTTCGGTATTTCATGGTTGATTACGACTATCGCCCCTCTTCTATTGACAGTACATTATCAACCATTTCTGTGGGCTTAATTCGACTTTGGATTCGTGTCCAATTGACATCTAACCACTGTACAGTCAGATTCTATGGTGGAAATCAGACGTTCAGACCTTTCAGGTGCAAAGAGTAAAGCTGCAGAGGACGACGATAGATATCGGTTAATATACAGCAAATCGAAGGTCTACGTTAACCCCACCGCATATGCAAGGGACAACATTCCAGGATTTGTAGCTCTTGTTAAACGAGTTAGTCCTTAGAATATGGCCATCATCTTTCATCTCTCAAATTTACATCTAGGAAGCGATCAATCCTATATATCTACTCGCATGGATTCCAGAAACTCTCCTCAATGAGAGAGGGGCTTCAGAATGGGATAAGTTTGTAAAAGTTGAAGAGCAATCAGTGTCAGAGGAAGACGATGGTATGCACTACTCCTCAAATCTACAAGAACTGACATCACAGTCGTGTTGGCCTCAGATATCGTTCTCATTGATCTTCCCAGTCAACGTCCAGAGTCCTACGCGTTCTCTGTCCCCCTCACATCCGTATATTCTCTCATGGTGCATCCTCCTTCCCTCTCGTCTTGGTGTAAGTTAATTCCAATCATTTAAACCTGTGGAGCAAGTCTCTGACGCACAATTATAAGACGGCTCTATTGGAATTAACCTGATAAATGGTGACACGTTGCCAACACTCCACTTTCACGATGATGAATCGTTCTCATTTACGCTCCAAAACCCGAAATTCCAAGGTCAGGGATCAAACGTGACGCCCTATCCACCACCACCATCGGAAGGTTTTTCGCATGTTCCGAGACCTATCACCTCCTGGGGCGGTGAGGACTTATTATCCCGCCTACGAAATTATGCGCATCTGCTACGGTCCACACTGCAGCCTTCTCTATTTCTTATAGACCCGTCTCGGTCTGACATTGAAGCTCATTCTACACAAATATTCTCAGATGATGCTGTAGACGACATCTTAGCGCAATCATCCTTCGCTCATTCACATTCACCTGTTCCTGCTCATCGACGGCCTATACCCATTTCAGCACCTCCAAGTACTTCCAACTCTCATTCGAATCGCACTTCTGTGTTACATCGTTCTCTTGGGGGCCCGTCTTCACCTACCAATTCATCCCAAGCTCGTATGGCCCTTCTTCAGTCATTCTCAAACATCACTCGAGCGACACGTCATGCTGCTCAAAATATCCTTTCTCATCCCCTTGCAAAGCCAATTGTACCCCATCTTCCTGATCCTGTAAGAAGCCTTGTCAATGCGGACCAGTGGGGAAGTTGGGTGGAGAAAGGGGGTGTTGGAGAATTCGAGAGTGCCCGAGTCTATCTCGCGAGGTGGGCAAGGATTGTAGCTGAGCAAGGAGAATACGCCCGAAGGAAAGAGGCCCAAGTTTTGTCCTCATATTCATCTGGCTTGACTGAAGAAGATTCATCGTTGGGCATTTTTGAATTGTTACATTCGACGTCGAATCTTCCAACGCCTAAGTCCTCCCGTGATCCTTCCAATCCTATAGATGAGGGCACTTGGACAAATTGGTTTGGTGTAGATGGACGACCAACGATTACAGTGGAGGAGATGCGGCGAGAGGTTTTTCGAAGAGGTGTAAGTTCAAAGGCCACTTTGAGGCAGGAAATATGGCCTTTTATTCTCGGTGTTCGGGAATGGAATGTGACATCAGAAGAACGGGAAATAGAGTGGCAACGGAAACGGTATAAGCAAGTTTATTTTGGCATTCTCAACCTCATTCTCAATAGATTTGTAGAAATCAATATCAGGCCTTGAAAGACGAGTGGTGTGGCGTACCGGAAGTCTTCGATAGTACAAAAGTCTTAGAGGTGTGTTCCCTTGTTCTTAGTGTGTGTTTGAATCATATCTGACGTATCCCAAGGAACGACATCGCATTGACGTGGATTGTCGCCGTACAGATAGGAATCAACCGATGTTTTCCACTCCAGCAGAAATACATTCTACCGACTTAGACGAGGAAAAGGGTGTTCAGAGGCATTATTCCATTATCTCCCCCACCATGAACGACATCGGAGCACAGTCGCCAACTAATGAACATATCGATCGGATGGCTGGAATCCTGCTCACGTACAATTTCTACGAGAAGGAATTGGGTATGTCTTATGGTTCTGTAAGCATGACACTTGGCCTCAGTTCACTTGATCCAATCTAGGTTATGTCCAGGGGATGTCTGATCTCTGTGCACCTCTCTACGTCGTAATGGGGGGTAACGAGGAAATGACGTTTTGGTGCTTCGTTGGGGTCATGAATCGAATGGTGAATTGGTTACTTCTCGAGGGAGACCGGTGTTTTAAACCATGTTTAGCAACAGAATTTCCTGCGAGATCAGAGTGGCATGCGGAAACAACTATCAACCTTGCAACAATTGATTGAAATAATGGATCCAGAGCTGTTCAGGCATCTAGGTGAGGCGCATCAGTCGAAGAGGCCATGCATATTAATTTCCACTTTCACTTCAGAAAAAGTTGACGGATTGAATCTTTTCTTTTGCTTTCGGTAAGCCTCATGTTTAAGCTTCTGCACAAATAACCAGCTTATTATGCTATGTTCAGTTGGGTATTGATCTCGTTCAAAAGAGAATTCTCATTCGATGATGTCCTCCGGCTATGGGAGGTCCTATGGACCGATTATTACACTCGTGACTTTGTGCTCTTTGTGGCCCTTGCCGTGCTTGAGTCTCATCGAGATATGATACTCCGGTATCTTGTGGAAGTTCGTTATCTCTCTCTCTTCCTTCTACTGTAAACTTTTTCATGAACATCTTTACAGTTTGATGAAATCCTAAAGGCAAATTTCCCTGACAATCTAAAACGGCTTGGATGAAAACTGATAACGGCTATCTCTTTAGTACTGCAACGAACTTAGCATGACGATCGAACTTGACACTACCTTGGCACAAGCAGAAGTGCTATTCCTATCTTTTTCTCAGATAGTTGCAGATATCGACCGACGGAAAGCAGAACATGCCAGCTTCAACTCTAGGAATGTTCGTCGTCGAAGATCTACTCCTGCTACGGACCTTTCTGTGCTGGAACTTTCTGAAAATCTCAGGAATATACTGAAGATTGAACGTCCTTGAATGACGACACGCGTCATGTAAATAATATTAACAAGGATTTGGATTATCGATAACAAGTATTTAATTTTTTTCCCGGCTTTCTTACGACTGGGTAGAAGTAAATAGTGTATATAATCACACATTTTTGGTTCCAGCTATAGTACTTGTAAAAACACGATCATCTTAACCCACCGCCGAGCCGTCGTAAGGCAGACACCGACCAAGTTCTCTGACAGCGGATCTTCATCTATCTATATCCAGTTGTTGCGGGACTCTGACGCATCATGTCGAATCTAACAATTCTTCGGACGTATGCTCAAAAGGCTCCAGAATCTCTACCAGATTCAATTCTATTCAAGCATTCTTCAAGCAATATCACACTTTTCGATGCCTATCCAAAGTCCATCTTCCACTTTCTTATCCTTCCTCGCATCCAAAAACCTGATTTAGATTCCTCGGTCTTGGCTGATTTGAGGGCTTTGCTGAGCGGTGACAAAGTCAGAGCAAGGGAGGTGATCACCAGTCTTTGGGAAGACGCGCAAGTTGTGAAAAAGGAGATCTTAGAGGAAATGGTCGGTCGATATGGGTTTAAATGGGATGTATGGATTGGATTTCATGGCGCCCCCTCGATGGGGTACGTATCCTGTCTCACTTATCAGGGTTTGGATGTCATGATGAACCGAGCTGCCAGACATCTTCATCTCCATGTGCTTTCTGCAGATCTTCTGTCCGAGAAAATGAAAAATAAAAAGCATTATAACTCTTTCCATCCGAAGCTTGGATTTTTCTTGCCCATAGAAGATGTCCTTGAATGGCTCGATGCAGAGGCCACGTTCTTCTCAAATACAGTAGGTTGGCCCTCACTCGATGCGATCCCCACTCTCATTTTCTGATGCTGGGTGGTACAGGTCAAGGCACTCAAGCCAGGAAAATACGAACCAATCTTGAAAGAACCGCTAATATGTTTTCATTGCAATGCTGAGATGAAGAACATTCCCCTTCTGAAAAAGCACCTTGAGGAAGAGTGGAACAAACTTGAACGACGGGGAAGAGAAAGTGCAGCGAGAAAAAGGAAAGCAGAAGCCTCGAATACTTCGCAAAGCCGAGAGGACGAGGTCACAGCAACAAAAGAAACCCAGATTTGATTTGAAAGCGCGTCTTACTGACTTGTTATTGCGCGAGTATCGGCATCACATATTTTGTCTACACTTTTTTTAAGAGAAAAACATATTTGTGAATCGTTTTGACTGGCCACTGGGTTTACAAGAACAACTTGCTTCCATTGTTTACTAGATACACACACAGCTATCACGTCCCTTTTTTAGTATGCTTGGCCAGAAAGTATTTATGTAACAAGGGGCTAAGCCGCAGCTTGCGGCTTGATTAACGGTTTTCTGCACGAGAACGCTCACTTGCACGACGTATAGCCCATGTGAACTCATACGTCCGGACAGCATCTGAAACAATTATCAGAACTAAACACTCGGCAGCGGAGTAAGGAGAGCGAACCTTCGTAATTGCTCAATATTTGGGCAGCTTCAGGATCTTCTTCGATGTCCTCGATGATGTCGATCAGATTGGAGACTTCCGAGAAGAAAGGGTCATCATCTCCGAATCTGATAGTTGTTTCACTGTCGTCTCCCGGCTTCCGAATATAAAGTACAGGTTGAACGTAGGGGTTAACAAGCCTAGATACCGCGTCAGCCCGACGGAATTAATTGCTCATAAAATACTGAGACATACTTCAAACAGTATCCATCCGCGTAGACTTCGAATTCACAGCTATAATCTCGTCCTTGAAGAGCAACGACATGGGTAAAGCTTCCCACAGCCCCACTGTCATATTTCCTGAGTATTGCCGCGAAATCATTAGGGCCGACCTCACAATAGAAACAGATGCCATACCAAGTAGCCGCAGTTACACGGGGTATACGATTTTGGGGGGATATTTTGGTCTCGTCAATAGTCATTTTGGAAAGCTGTCCTGCATTCTCATTCCATTCCAGGGAATGGGCTTGAACGGACTTGATGTCCACTTCTCCCCCAAAGTATCGCGATAAATCACAGAAATGAGTTCCCTGTTCGATGATCGGTCCGGCGCTGCAGAAATAATAGGCAGGTAAAAATAGGCAGGTAAAGCCAACCAAAAAAAAGGGTGCACTTGATTTTTCTTACCTTTTAGATTTGTCCCACCAGTCGGGTTTAGAAATTGATTCGTATGCACACGCATATCGAGCGATAGTGCTCATGACAGTGAGACCATTCTCGTCTATGATCTGCTTCATCATCTGAACAGCTTTCAAGTATCGGAGCATGTAACTAGAAAGTCGTTTAAGATACAAAGCTTGGGGAAGATGAGTAAAGTTCTCACCCAACAGAGCATATAGTGTTGGAATCCTCAATCATTTTGGCAATTGTGTAACCATCGCTGATCTCGTCTTCAGGACCAGTCGCAATAGGCTTTTCTATGAACATAGCTACACCTGGCAAGTGCTTGAGAATCTGCAGCTCAATGTCCCGTCCAGGTTTTGTCGATCCACGGAACATAGGGGGGCTTCCAACAATGATAGCACGAGGGCGATCACGTTGGGACATGTTTTTGATGAAATCGTCAAAGGTTTTGAAGACGCGCGTGTCCTGGTACGCGGACACCACGAAAGAGTCACATTTCTTTTGAAGGACTGATGTGGCACGTTCCACGGCGGGATCTATGAGGGCTACAACCTTGAGACGTCGACCGAGTTTACTGATATGTGTGATATGTAAGTAATTAGGAAAAGTCTCAGGAGTGGTAGAAAATTTACTGTTCGAAACGGAAGGAGTGGTTCCACGGCCCTTCATCAGATCCTGAAATCAGTGCGGAAATCAGATACAAGATCAGAAGGAAAAATGAATTTTTTTTTGATACCAAACATAATGTTCCCGGCACCGATAAAGACGACGTTGAAATCGTCTGATCCACCGACATGGGATGTCCTGCCCGAAAAAGAATAATTGAGTTGTGCGATAGATTAAGAAGGTAAATGGCCTACTTATCCATGGCTATCAACCTTGAAGGATCGATAGATGGGCGACGAGAAGACGTCCCCGAACTTCGACGGTCAGAGCCTCGTCTTTCTAAAATTTTATGAGTGGACATGATGGTTTACTAAGGAGAAAAGGTAAGCCTGGGTTCAGCAAATGTCGGGAAGAAAAGTACTTGGTACTTGGTGTGAATGGGAGGAGCAAGAATGGATTGTAGCTGTGCTTTATAGATCCCTGCAAGTGGAGCATTAAATAACTCTGATCTCCGTGAGGACCGTGACCCTGTGAGATACCTCACAGGGTCACGGAGATCAGAGTTATTTACATAATCGATACTGTTGAGATAGCAATTCTGATTATACATCAAAACTCTTTTTCAAAGTCACGTGATCGTTCAAAGAAAAGAGTATGTATCTGATACTTCAAGTTATGATGACGGTTCCTCCATGATCTTCTGCTCTTTCTTCGCAAGTTTCTCTCGGCGGCGCTCAGCAGCTTCCAGTCGATCGGTCATGGCTTTCAGCTCGGCTTTGAGCTTCTCGTTCTCCTGCGCGAGTTTCATAACATTTGATGCTCTTTTTTGCATCTTCTCCTGTCTGTCAAATACGAAATAAATGAGATCAGGTTAGTCTACATTGATGTGAGTCCTCACTGTGGATTTGGAGGACCAATGACGGAGGAAAAGTCAAAACTCAGATCATCGGTGGGTATTTCGGGAAGAACTATTGGGGCGATGCGGTCAACATTTTGAGCTTCTGTGGTTATGGACTGGTGCCTGAACGGCCATTATCAGATGAACCCTCCTTGGACACCCAATAGAATCGACAGACCCAGTCTGTTCATCTTTCCCTAGTACGGGGTTTTCTGCAGAGTTCATAGTAACAGCGACGTGGGTGTTTCTGATCAAGCGTAAGTTTGATAGTGCCAGAGGCTACTAAGCGGTAGTAAGTGCCATCATACTTACTTTACATAATATACTCTATTTCCCAGGGTCAGTCCACACTTTTCATGCTTACCATTAGGACAGGACAAGTCATCGTCATTTCGTCCGGCCTATTCTTCGTGATAGCCAGCTATGCGGTCCTTCTCAGTCCTTTCTTTCCTCTTACTGGTTTCTTGGTATGCCCACTAAACCAATACGGTCGCTTTTTATTTTCTGATTTTTTTTTTTTAATATATAGATCTTTGATGTCCTAGCGAAAGACACTTTCTACAAATACTTTGTTTTGCTCCTTATACCCACTACCTCATACTTCGTTATCTCGAACTGGGTGGGCTGGCAATATTATCGCAATTCATGATAGTGCGCAAGAACTTCCTTCCAATACTCTAAAGTTTGATGCATGATATCATAGGTTGCATTAATAGAAGTACATATGAAAGAAAATAAAACAGATAGAAAACCACATGCAAGCCAACACGCCATAAATAAGATAATAATTTAACGAACCGGTCTACTAAATGTTCATGAATTTCTAGCTTGCCTGGAAAGGCCGACTTCCTTCAGAGCCATCCAAAGTTTACCTCCTTCATTCCAGCCTGAGGCCACAGAGCTAGGGCCTTTCAACGAGGCTGGACTCTTTGACCTCCTGTTCGTTGAGGAAACAATGGATCGGACTGGGCTTGCTTGACGGGTGACGGAGGGTGCATATTCAGACCGAGATGGACTCTTATCAGGCCAACGTCTCCGAGTTATGATCGGCGGCCTGGTAATCAACGAGATTCTGGAATGGCCTGATACATTCAATGGTTTTTCGGGAACGCCATCGTCATCGTTTTCTATAGCTCGCGCACTTCTCCGTGGCAGTGGGTTATGAGAGCTTAGGAATGGTGAGCTCGATGTCACGGATTGTCGAGATGGGGCGGCCGGTAATCGGAGATTTTTTGCACGCCTAGTTTTTAGTGGAAGTTAATCATTACCGTCGTGTAGCTGGATTTTTTTTTTATGGCCACTTACGCTACAGCTTTGCGGATAGTCTTCCCTTGATATGTTTTCATCCATATTCCAAAATACCTGACTGTGAGACGAAACGTCAGTGATCTTCGCGTACGATCAGGGTGCTCCCCCACCTAAAGTAAACTGTCTGTCCGTCTCACGGGCTTTCCTTTCTCGTAAAGCATTGGGCATGGCGTCTCGCCAGAGTTTGAAGAAATTTTTCTTGATATGCTTCGAATTGAACTGCACAGCAGGCAATGACTACAATTCTGATGTCAGAACAAGCAGTACAATCCCTCAAAAATAACCTACTGCTGTCTTGGACAACCAGAGCTCAAAAAAACGAGAGACCATGTTCCTCTGATTTTGTAAAATGACTTGATATTCCTATAATAGAGTTGGCACCTGGAATCAGCCATTCAATGACATCACGCACCAGAGGCTGCAATTTCTCCTCCATAAACTTTTCTCGCCATCTTTCCCAAGCAGTAATTATTATTGTGCGACGAAGCAGAGCCTCCCTACGCTGATAAGTGAGACGTCGATGTTCCAGAGCACGCTTCGCAGCCAACCATCGATGGAAAGCTCGGCGGAGAGTATCTTTACGGCAAAAAGGTCAGTAATTATTCTTGAGGCACGACAAAGGGAATTAACCTTCGCGCTTCACTAGGAGATGATTTTCGAGCAAACTAGTTTCCTCGACGTGCCGACGTCGGCATGCCTTCCACTTCTGGAATGCAATCCGTTGAACAGAGAGGGCATAATATTGACCCACGTCCAGCTCATGAGATTTAATTTCTATAACACGGTTCATCCAATGTGTCAATGTCGCACTCATGGTTCGCTACGGCAGGCAGGTCAGTGGCATGCTACATATTAGCGATATGGCAGCAAAGTTATTACCTTGTCAACGAGATCCTTCATTATGTATTCACAACGTTTTAGATATTGCTCCTTCCTGGTCCGGAGTCGCCAAGCTATAATACGATGGTGGTTAGCCTACGTCACAGCCGATGCATTATACGTACCATTGAATACCCTGCGAACTCTTGCAATATTCCACGCTTCCAAACGCTCCAGCCGCTTTCTTTCATCCATTTTCTCGAGCCATAATCTCAAAGCTCTGCGGGTGGCGAAAAATCTGTCCGCCCAACGAGCCACTTTAAGAGATTGAAGAGTTGAACGGAATTGAAGGCGCCAGACCAAAAGTGCTTTAGCACGTAATTGTGTTTCGTCGTAGTTGACTGCAAAGGCGGTGGCGTTCTTATGAGTGTCAAGAACTTGATACCACCTCCGGACCATTCTGGAGGCCAGTTGAGAATCAGACCGAGCGACGAAGCTCAAAGCTTGATCTAAAAATTAGATGAATGAGTCAGTTGACGCGAAGCTCAAACGTGAAACAATTCGAGTACTTAATTGCGCTTGACGATGCTGATGTTGCGTTTTCCAAATGGACCATGCATTTTTCACAATTTGAGAGGTTCTAAATTGCTCCAGTCGCCTACCACGCATTCGGGCCCTCCATACACGGAGTACAGCACAGATCAAGAAATGGTCTTGCCGAGCAAGGTATTTTACTGCTCGGTTATCCTTGCTCTACAAACAGTCAGCAAGCAGTGTCGAAACTTCAGCATGTTGCCTACCCTTAATCTTTCCAAGGCAACCTTCCAGCGTGTGATAGTGTGCTTCTGAATTCTTTTATCGTAAAAATTCTCAGCAAGTTTCCCTTCCTCCCTATCAGTCTCATCATCAAAACACAGTAGAAGTGTATGGCTTTCAGAGCTCACCCGCGTTGCTTCCACTGATCAAATGCATTTACCACGATTCTCCAATCGACACGCTGGATCACGACCAGCTCCCGATGTCGCAAAACGGCTGCCTTCTTCCAGTAATCCCAGCACCTATCTGCAACTTTGAGATCCAAATGGCTGGCATACTCGTTTGCGACGTCGGTCATCTCATAAATCTGTCTTACTTTCGTCTTCCATCGAGCAAAAAGGCGAACCAAGGAACAAAGTTGATAATGTTTATCTGCCTGATGCGATAGTTGCAGTTGTCGCCACTTAGCCCAGGCATCTTTCTTGACCTTGAGTTCCAGCTTGCTCTTGATGAACTTCATCTTTTTCCTCATCTCGCTTCGCCATATCAATTGTCGTTTCTGTTTCAATTTTGCCTGCCACACTCTGAGTGCGGCTTTAAGATAACGTTTACTGAATTCAACGAGTTGCTGGTTCTGGAATTGTCGCCGAGAGGCAAGCTTACGCTGCCAACGTTGTATAAACAGTCTAAGCAACAACCTGTCTCGGGCCTCACCAATCTGCTGATGAGTAGTCTATGAAGATTGTCAATTTGGCGCCTTCGCTGCATTGTCAAAACACTCACCGTGATCCACTGGAAGCCTTGTCGCCATATCTCCCAACACCGAGTCAGGAGCATATCATTTCGAAATCTATCGGCATATTGCTCGTCTTGTTCCATCTTGATGTTTTTCCACGCGTCATCCAAATTCTTCCTTTCCTTAGGTTGACTAGCCGCTTGTTTAATGGGCAATACCAGTTCAAGGGGTGAATTTGGCCGATGTGGTTCTGTTTTTTGGATCCCTTGCGCGATTGGCAAGGCAGACATGAAGGGTGTAGATTTATATGATGGTGGCACAGGAGATATTCGACCGTGACTGTCAATGTCCGAGGTGAGAGAAAAGGGCACCAGTTTGTTTGCTCGTGTCGGGGAAGGAATCAAGAATTCCAAACCTTTTGAGGTTTTGGTTCGTGTTTCGAGTTGCTTTACCAATGGGCTGTGGTTCGCTACATGGGCGTGTGTCGAAAGTCGCTTCATAGCCAGTCGAGATGATAGAGAATCACCGTCGTCAGAAATGTGATCACTATGTTCAGGAGGAACTGGGATATCAGATCGTTGGGATTCAAGGTCGTCAGTGATAGATTTGAAGGTTTGGCATGTGGATGCTACAGAATTTTGCTAGCATAGGCATTAACATATATATTATCTAAATGTACGACTAAATCCGACTTACAGAATCCAGTTGAGCTTTAACTGTCTTCCATTTTTCGCCCCAGTTCTTGCCCTTCAAGGTCCCAAGTTTCAACAACTTGCCGTAGTATATGACCTCCTGAGGATGCAAGCCTCGTTCTTTTAAGACGTCAGAGTACGCCTTGAACACGGTGAAAAATGTCGTCGCTGAGTGACCGGCTCGTTCAATGATAGCATCGAGGATTTTAACATCTTCTGAGGAGAGATGCAGAAGCTCTGGGGCAAGGACGCTGCGGCTGTTTGATAATGTAGAAGTGCTCGAAGAAAGGGATTTGGCTGGAGGAGATGCGCGTGATGGGTTAAAATGGCGCATCTGGCGTTGAAGAATTCAAGCCCACTGTCAACGCGTAAACGTCGTGATCGCGTTTATTTGTTTTTGTTTCCGTCACGTCCAAGCAAATCTAACTCTGTTCATCAATTCTTAACCTGGGACTGGTATGTCGCAGCTCAGACAGATGCAGGTAACGCAGTCTGTTAATAATATATCATTTCTTGAGGGAAATGAACCCGAACCTTGGTGAGCATTTATAATCTTGGATGATCTTCACTAATTTAAAGTTAGTTCTTAAAACTCCTGACATGTGCCCAATCTGCAGAATAGGACGCGACCTCTCCTGCTCCACGTAACGCTGGTACGAAGAAAAGTTAGAAAACTCTCGCGAGGCAATCCTTGACATGCCGAATAAGTGGGCGAATGATAGGGCGAGACAAAGGTATACTGGAAAAAACTGCGATGTGTTTGTATTGGCTCTACGTCTTCAACATAGCCGCATGTACCAGCTTCCCAATTGGCAGCTGACTCCAATCACGTACGACTGTTAGCTCCAGCATTTGAGCTTCAAGACAATCTATAACCTTGGTTGACACCCCTGGATTCGATGATACTACTAAAAGCGACACAGATATTTTTGCATGATTGCATTCATCCTTGCACCTTCGTGAGTGCACTTTATATACGACTAACTCTTTTTTACTGCAAATTTAACTACAAGAATGGGAAGCATTTGACCAGAATTGTTTATCTTACATCCTCTATTTCTGTATGGGAGGGATCTAGGCCCGATGTTCCAGCAGCTTGATGGGGAGCGTAGCTTGAGAAACGTTGCTGTTGCAAGTAAAATGTGGGAAGAGGTCCAAAGAACCGCTCGAGAATGGAGACGCACCGGAAACCACCTACCAACTCGGGATTACTTCGTGCCAAGGTCCAGTCGGGCTTTGAAAGCTCCGAAACCTGACGAGTTCTGAACTCATTCACTAAAAATTGAGAACGACTATAGGATGCAAAAGGAGGGAAAATTAGAATATAGGCCTAGGGAGCTAGCTATTGCGGGAACTCCACCGAAATTCGATGAGGTTGACGAGGTTGATGGGGATATTGTGTCATTTGTGCGCTATCTTTTCGATCCACTTCCGAGTCCAGGTACAGTTGGTTCCCAACATCAAGAAATTAGTACGTGATTGATATTCTGCGCCGACAAAGTGCTGATTTATTTGACATCCAGTTACAACCCATGTTTTAATTGCCGCGGAAGGTGCTTTGAAACACATAAGTGGACCAGAGAAGAAGGCTGAAATCAAGGCGGCTTTCCAAAATCTACAAATTCCGGAATCTGAGTACCTTGTGCTTGCAGGATTCAATGAATCTCTGATTGAAATGGGATATGGATACTTGGAGGAGATTCACATACTCTGCTCCGTTGAAATTCCATTTTCTCCACATTTACTTTGCAAACTTGGGAAGGTTTTAACGCCATATCCCGGTATCCTTTTTTTGCCGTCACGGTCATCTGGATACGAAACGCCTGTCTTCAAAGATGATGGAACCATCTGGGACTATGCTGACCTGTGCTTCCATCGTGCCAAAAGGTATTCAGACATTCGTGCTAAAGGAATCATACACTCGGAACCGAACGCCTTTACGAGTCTTGATGAAAGTCAGTCAAGCATCTCTGTTACTGTGCATGCATTAGGAAGGAAGGAAGGGAGTGGAAATAATAAACCTGGTGCAACATCAAAGCTTGGTATCTCCCTTGACGTTCAAGCCAAGCTTTTCATTGGTACAAGCAACTCGTCTTCCTCCAAACATTTCCAGGAGTTGAAAATCAACGGTCCATTAACGGTCCACGTACGTGTCTTGCAATTGCATACAAAACTTTTTCAAAAGGCAAATACAAGAATCTCACAACAAATTCAGACAATTCCCGCTCGATTGAAACCGAGACGAATTCCCAAATCTCATGTCGAATTCACGAAGCTCAACTTTCAAGGTGGCGAATCAGTGGACGCGGCTTATGAACAAGTTTATGTGAGGGTGGAGATAGATGCAAAGGACGAGAACAATGTATTCTGTACGGTACTCCAACCTTTGCAAACCCTTGCATCGGATCCAGGTCCAAGGATCACGGAGCGGCATCATGATGGTGTTGTTTCGTGGGGATTCTTTGTTGACGATATGAACGAGCGACGGACTGGCATTGAATTTGGGAGGTCGCAGCGTGCCTTTCCAAGTGTGGATGTAGAATTCTTTGGTCCTTCAAATCTTGGGCCTCCATCACCACCATCTGACCACTTTGAAGTCCTGCTTACATCGTGTTGGTCCTTGATTTCTCCTGGCCATGGTAGCGAGAGCTATACAACAACCTCTTGGCTTTCTTGGTTAAAGGGCCTTGGCTCAGGAACACCAGCATCCAAAGTTCCCTTTTACTCCAACCTTTGTCAGGTTGTCATATTGGAGGTGCCATCTACTCTATCGCAAGAGATGCCGTTTCGGGGGTGAACCAATCCAGCAGCAAGTCAGTTTTTTATTGCTCTGTTGCGTTTTCAGATGCTTAACTATGTGGTAGAGTGACCTAGAGTCGGCGGTGCCAAATATATGTGACCGTCCATTTCCGACATACCTGGTTTCCTGGTCTTCTACTTCTGTCAGTTATTTTCAAGGTCATCTCGGATACAATGGGACATGTGACCTCAATCTTTCTGGGTCAATCCATTCGTAACCCTCGCATAATACATACATGGCTGGCATAAACATAAACATCTTTCAGGGCATGTCGTCGGGAAGATCTTCATCTAGATGGCGTGCCATCTAAGCGTCTGGCGTATAAAAAGTGGCAAATACTTGCAGTTCTATATTTTGACACCCGGAGGCCCAGTGGCAGTGATCACACATCGATTCATTTCTTCACCCTTTGTCCAGCTCTCTCTTCGATAGGCTCACGAATCCCTCTCATCCTCAGGTATATGCGTCAACAGATCTATAATTACCCTTCCCGGGCAAGTCTGCAACCAGCTCGCTCATAACACAAGGTCTATTCATGATCACCATCAAAATGTTGATGCTACTCAGTTCAACGACGAACTTCATTCCATGGAGGCGACTTCAGCAATATACCATTCAATTCAAATCTATGATTCCTAGCTTGCTTGCAAGTTTGCAACCGAATAACTCTGATAGGAACGATACTTATGGTTATCAGTAGTTCAGTATTACAGCATCTCTTAGTTGTGAACAATCAAATCATATATTTATACAGAGGGAAAAGTTATAAATGATTAGTGCGAATAATACATTGAAAAGAGTCATTATTTTGTATGTTTGTCAGATAATGAAAGAAGCCATGCAAAAATGTGAGCCAAAGAAGACAGTTAATCGACCTCTTCCACGCTGGGACCTTCGCTCGCACTAGAAAAGCCGCCGGGAGCCCCCCCAGGGGAACCACCAGAAGCACCGCCACCGCCGCCAGGTGCACCACCTGCAGCACCGTAAAGTTTTTGCATGATGGGGCTAGAAAAGGGGGTGAGTGAGCAAAAAATCCGGACACTAGATCAAAAGAAAGAAATGTACTTGGCAATTCCCTCAAGCTCTTTTTGTTTATCTTCGTATTCTTCTTTCGAGGCTTCCTGAGAAGCGTCGAGCCATTTGATGGTCTCGTTAACGGTACCTTCCAGCTTGGTCTTGTCGGCAGGTTCAAACTTGCCTGCCAGTTTCTCGTCGCTCATGGAATTTCGGAGGTTGTAGGCATAAGATTCGAGACCGTTCTTCGCATTGATACGGGCAGCTGCAGCCTCATCCTCAGCTGAAGAAAAAAAAGAGCAAGTCTCAATATCCTTGTGCAAATGGTGATCGCAAAAATTGTATTTTACCTTTATATTTCTCAGCCTCATCCACCATGCGGTCAATCTCCTCCTTGGAAAGACGACCCTTGTCATTGGTGATGGTGATGCGGCTAGACTTTCCAGTCGTCTTGTCGGAGGCGGAGACGTTCAAGATACCGTTGGCATCAATGTCGAAGGTAACTTCGACTTGTGGGACACCACGAGGAGCAGGGGGAATGCCAGACAGCTCAAACTTGCCGAGAAGGTTGTTGTCCTTGGTGCGGGCACGCTCCCCTTCGTACACTTGAATGAGCACACCAGGTTGGTTGTCGGAGTAGGTGGAGAATATTTCGGACTTCTTCGTCGGGACGGTGGTGTTACGCTTGATAAGAGCAGTCATGACACCACCAGCCGTCTCGATACCGAGAGAAAGAGGGGCAACATCGAGGAGAAGAAGGTCTTGAGTCTTTTCAGAGGTGTCGCCCGAAAGGATGGCAGCCTGGACGGCAGCACCATAGGCAACGGCCTCGTCGGGGTTGATGCTCTTATTGGGCTCCTTGCCGCTGAAGAAGTCGGAGACAAGTTTGACGATACGGGGGATACGGGTGGAACCACCGACCAAGACAATTTCATGGACGTTCGCCTTGTCGCTTTTTGCATCACGGAGGACCTTCTCAACAGGTTCAAGAGTGCTACGGAAAAGATCCTGGCAAAGTTCCTCGAAACGGGCACGAGTGAGGGAGGTATAGAAGTCGATGCCCTCGAAGAGCGAGTCGATTTCAATAGATGTTTGAGTAGCAGAAGAAAGGGTACGTTTGGCACGCTCGCAAGCAGTGCGTAGACGACGAACAGCACGAGGATTTGAGGAGAGATCTATAGAATAATCAGTAACAAGAGGATTGAGAGCAAAAAGTCAGACCTTTCTTGTTTTTGCGCTTAAATTCCTGGACGAAGTGGTTGACGAGACGGTTGTCGAAATCTTCTCCACCAAGATGGGTGTCACCAGCGGTGGCCTTGACTTCGAAAATACCTTCTTCAATAGTAAGGAGCGACACATCGAAAGTTCCTCCACCGAGATCAAAGATGAGGACGTTGCGCTCGCCAACGACCTTCTTGTCGAGTCCATACGCGATAGCAGCGGCCGTGGGTTCGTTAATGATTCGAAGAACGTTCATTCCCGAGATGGTCCCAGCATCTTTTGTGGCCTGTCTTTGTGAGTCGTTGAAGTAGGCAGGGACAGTGACGACAGAGTTGTTGATGGTTCCTCCAAGGTAAGATTCGGCAGTTTCCTTCATCTTAAGGAGAACCATAGAAGAAATTTCTTCCGGAGACTACAAGCGTGGTTGAGTTGGGTGCCAAAAAAAGTAAAAGAGATATATACAAATTCTTTCTGCTCGCCACGGTATTCAACACGGACGTAGGGTTTACCATCCTTGCTGAAGACCTTGAACGGGAAATGCTTGATATCTGATTGAACCTCTGGATCATCGAACCTGCGCCCAATGAGACGTTTCGCATCAAAGACACTTGCCGATAAAAAAAAACATTGGGTGAGGCGTGCGAAAAAGAAGAGCTATGTATGACGTACGTATTGTGGGGGTTCATGGCGACTTGGTTCTTTGCGGCATCACCAATAAGACGCTCGTTGTCTGAGAAGGAGACGTAAGACGGTGTTGTACGGTTTCCTTGGTCATTTGCGATTATTTCTACACGGTCGTTTTGCCAGACACCAACGCAACTGGAAAAAGAGATCTATGTCAGACTTTTGTCATGGGTGTGTGTGTTGCCCAAGGGGGGATGCTCAACGAGTAGGTTGTGCCAAGGTCAATACCGATAGCTTTTGAAGACGACATGATGAGAGTCAAAAAGTTATAATAAAAGTGAAACAGAAACATGTTGCCTATTTTATATAAAAAAAAATAAAACTTGTGGAATCCCTGTGATTTCTCTGAAACGAAGTTTCTGGAACTTTTACACATGCGTACATATTATATTTACATGTCTATTCTAAACTTCTGTGGGCTTGAAGGTCCCGTAGTACAGTCGGATCGACTGAAGTTCATTCCTTAAATAATGCATATATCACACAAAGAAACCAAATACCTGGAAGTACACTCTTTCGGCGCGAATGCATTGATAGCTCACTTGAATGTTCATGATTTCCAACTTGAGGAATAGGTCGCTACATTGATACCAAAGGGGGGGAGGGGAGGGGGGAGGAAAGAAGAAAAATGTCACGTCCATAACTACTATCGTAAAGATAACTCATCGACGTACATCCAAACCAGGATCTGCCATGGGTACTCTTTCTATCCCTGATTCATCAAGATCGCCTGGAACATCTTCAATCGACGCAGCATTCAGCTCAATCGACAAGTCCAACATGTCTGCATCATCAACGGCAATTGGCGGAGGCGGTGGTGCACGGTATGGTTCAACATAACCTTCGGGCATTTTACCACCAGGGGCATTCCTTAAGGCTATCTCGCGCAACTTTTGCCATGCAGTATACTGGCTCACTGCATGCTCTTGTTCTCTGTACACAACTTAGTCAGTAGCCGCGACATGGTTAGCCCGAGATGGACACACTGACTCGAGTTTGCGCTGCTTATATTGCTGCATAGATTCATCAAAAAGATCAGGGTTAATTTCCATAAAGAGCTTCAAGGCATTGTAAACCATGCCATGAATTGTCCTACAAAGAAACGTTAAGCAAATTTTATACCTGGAGGGAGAACACCTCTAGCTTACCGATTCCAATGTGATTTCGAGTTGGTATACAATGCAGGGAAGACAATGGGAAGGACGACAGAGAGATTGTCGCTCATAAGGTTGACAACATATTCATTGTTCCAGTAAAGTAACGCTCGTTCGGCTACTTGGAAGTGTTGGCTATTGATACAACGAGCAAGTTGATGGAATAAAGGTATCTGGATCTTCTGGAATTCGACAGGATCGGTGACGTCCAGAACCTCTTCGACCTCGTGGAGGAACATGACTTCCTTTGGCGAATTGACTTTGGGCCAATATTTCAAAAGACCCATCATCACTTCTTCTGCCAATGTCGAGTCCTTTTCCAAGAACTGCACCACACAATATGCCAATTGAGGATGGTAAAGGGATAGACTCTTTACTTTGTGCAACGGAATAAGAACACGAGTCAAGAAGGTCTTGTGCTCCTCCTTCAAGGGAAGCGCAAAACCATTGATGATAGATCCCAATATTTCCAGGAGCTCTGCAATACCATTATGGCGTTCAGTTTCGTAAATGAACTGGAAGAATACGTTATTTATAGAACGGCGAATGAACGCTCGGAGGTTGAGAAATTTGCCATAAATGCGATGGAGGGTAGTCTTTAGGAAATCGCGTTCTCTTGGGTCCTCAGAGTCGAAGAGTTCGAGAAGGTTGAGGACAAAAGGTTGATCGATGTAGCGTTTAGCCATGTTAGTGTTGAAATCCGCGCTTTCCACGAAGCGGAGAAAGAATTCGTAGACAATCTGCAAATGTGGCCATGCAAGTTCTAGGACAGGTTCGTCTTCCTCTGGGTCGAAAGCGTCTCCCGTGGGATTGACAGGAGGGGGTATCGATCGAAAGAGGTTGGTGGCAAACTAGATTTGAACTTAGTAGGTAAAAGAAGAAAGGAAGGTATGAAGACTAACCATGCCAACCACCTCAGGGTATACTGATTCGGTGATGACGCCTCGTTGAGTGGTGATATATTCGAGCATCTCATGCAGAGTTTGAGCCTTGATTTGCTTGCCTTTCAATTCTGCACTAGTGTCATTGAAATCAAACAAGACGCGACATTGATGAAGCTTCTTGATGAAAAGTTGCGGACGCTCTGTTGGGGGTGTTTCTAGGGCGATGATGGGATGAGGCGATAAAGGATGGCAAGGAAGATGAGGAGAGACTAACCCAGAAATGGGGGAAGGCGTTCGATCTCTACTTTTTCTGTAACTATAAAACGGCTGCTCCGTTGCTTGCGGGGCGGTTTACCGACCATAGGAATGGTGTCTTTAGGACCAGCACGAAGACGATTCAAAGTTGAAGTTCTGGGAACCGAGCCATTGGAATGATCTAAACCCAGAGAGAGCCTATCCTGAGACGATATTTGGGGTGCTGGTCTATTGGCACTATCTTGAGATGAATCTGGACTGACAACCACAATAGCGGGGCCAAGACTTGGAATATCAGCTGGAATTTTCTTGTGATCTGGCTGGGAGGGGTTTGAAGCCGATCTAGCCAAGGTTGAGGATAATTGGGGAGGTGTAACATGATTGGCAGAACTAAGGTGGTTAGAAGAAAGAATTGACTGAGATGTAGGCTTGGCAGAATTTGGAGGTGGAGGTGGGGGAACGTTTGATAGGGTAGTGGATACGTTATTATTATTATACTTGTCTTTCTTTGAAGAGTTGGAGTCTTGAGAGCTCTTCCTGCTGAGCTATTAAGAAGAGGATATGAGATTAGAATGTATATACTGTGAAATAAAGTGAACATACAAGCGACTTTTTGATAGTCTTCATGGTAGTGTTGTTCAAGAGTCACATCTGTTGTGACCAACCCCTCTCAGTTCCTTGCAATCATGGCTGGTATGTTTTAATTACAGCTTCTTGCTGGGCCATTATCCTCACAACTTTTGTTTTGTTTTTTGAAAAGCCATCTATGCAGTTTACACTTCTCCTTCACACCCTCCAATCCCAAATCATCTCCCAACCCTTATAGTCACCCCCCATGGTACTCAATTCATCCTTTTCTCACAACCCTTTTCTATTGCTCACACAGTCGAGACAGGCCAACCCTCAAACATCCTGTATTCTTATCTGCACACAAATTATGTCAGTCTTCTTCCATCTGCTCTTCTTTTTATTTCACTCATCAATCAAAACAAAAACAAAAAAAAGAATTCTGAGAATTATCTTTTAACTCCCTCACCCCAAGGTGATCTCTGTGTTGCAAAGCTGTTTCCTCCTCGTCCAAAGGAATCAGGAAAGGCTTCTGCTTCAGACCCGGGTCATTCCTCTTCTTCTCCCTCTCGTGTCGTCCGCTGCGAAGCCTCTCGTAACCTCAAATGGTCCATAGCTAACACTGGTGTCATTTCTCCTATATATAAGCTCTCTCTCCCATCCCCAGATTCCCCGGATCTTCCCCTCTTTCAAATTTCAAAGCCCAATCCAAATGCTGCATTCTGGAGCATGTTTTACTTTGCCTATGCTGGTCACAATATACCACCTAAACGTATCGAATTCGGTAAAATACAGAAGAACCTTCCTGGGTCCAACGGCGGAGGCACACGTATCAGTATCACAGGGAAAACACCAGAAGAAAAAGCTGTCTGGCAGACTCTTGGAGAAGGTAATGAAGATTGTGTTGAATGGGTCGTCCTCTGTGCAGCTCTCAATCTCCTTGAGTTCGTTCCCTTACTTTTCTTCACATTCGCTTTTTTCAAGTGTTGACAATCTCTCATTCAGTGACGAAATCATGAAGGCTGCCGAGAAAAACCCACCTCCCTCAAACCCCAATCCATCAGTTAATGGCCGTGCGCCAGTCTCCTTGCGGGACCCGGGTCCTGCCAATGGACCTCCTCCTACCGGTCGTCCAGGTCCTGCGCCCAATCCTGTCTCACACCCGATGCAGCAGCGCCCACCTCCACCTCCCAATTCACAATCAGCGCCAATCCAACAAGGAGGCCGACCACCCGCAGGTTATGTCCCCCCTCCAAGAAACTTCCCGCCTGGTCAAGGTCCTCCTGTAGGATATGGCCCCCCGGCAGGTTATGGCCCGCCTCCCCAAGGTGGCCCCCCTGTAGGTTATGGCCCAGGTCCAAGCCCAACCCCAGCGGGTTATGGCCCACTTCAAGCATACCCACCAGGTCCAGGCCCTCACCCTGCTCAGGGACGACCCCCTCAACCCCGAGTCGGCGGACCCCCGCCACCAGTGGCTGCACCACCTGCAGGCTACGGACGACCCCCTCCACCCCCCTCACAAATGCCACCACAGCAACAATCAGCAGCCCATGGACAGATCAGGAGATTCTAGACGAATCCTTCATCTTTGTTTTCCCGTCACTGCTTCTTACGTTGTTCTGAAGCCGTGGTATACCCCCCGATTTTATCTCTTATCGTGATTCTTATGTCAAGTATTTCTCTCTTCTCTATTTCCTCTAGTGCCTGGTCAAGTTATTTTCTTAGGACTTTTTTGAAAGTGACAATCTAGTTTCCGAACTAGTACCGATATTCATGAAACTACCATAGTTCTGTAGTTGTCGTAAAAGATTGAAGTTTGTACTTATAACACACTCCGTGTGATTTTTTTATTCATGGGTTTTTGATGAGTTTCTCCAAAGCATCCATAGAGAGTGCTGTGACAATATATCAATATTGGGGTGTCTTCACAGGATGTTCATTTATCCAGAACTTACATTTCGGTCTCTCCAAGGGCAAGGCAAGGGCTGTAAATGTATGTAAGGCTTGCATAACTTGGGACAAGAAAAAAGAACGTACCTCGTGCCCAGACCAATTGTGTCAATGCACCCAAGGCTAGCATATAAAGCATCAAAAGACATTGCATGGAGATATAATTGTACTCACATCTTGAAACGCCGAAGATGACGGTGTAATACTTGAGTAAAAGACCTCAGTAAACGTCAACACCGGATGTCGTTTATATGACCTCACCTTAAATTCTGTCAATCCATAGTGATAGAGTACGCATCCTATAAAGAATACAAGATATCAATAACGGTTGTAGCGAGAAACGTATTTACTCACCAGAGGCGGCATCGACGTTAGGGTATGGGTTTTTGGTCTTTTATTGAGCACACGATATTTAGACGCTTCTCATAGCAACCTGTGTAAATGACACACCTTGCCATGTTCCTGCAAAACACCAGGGGCAACTTCAGATACCTAGAACAAATTATTTGAGTCCAAACCCAGGTAAAAGGAGACAATTTAAAATCTAACCTTCTGAACGAGGTCGACAATCGGACTGTTTTTCAGCTCCGGTCGGGTTTCGCAGAATGCTTGCAAAGCAATGAAACGAGGATCTGCATTTCTTAGGACGCCGTGCCCATAACTGTACGCGGAGAAAAATTAGAATACAATCCACAGCGTCTCCAGTCCCTTCTTACCCTGGAACAACCTGTCCGGCCTTCAGCGTCTTCCAAATGTATTCCTTTATCTTCTCGTGGGTGACGTCGTTTCCAATCTCCTTCTGCATGGCCATTTGCCACCTCAGAACCTCTTGGTTGGCAAGACTATGATTTTAATATCTTTCACTATTAGTTATGCACCGTCGGAAGAGGACCAACCCATGCAAAGGCCCCGCGAGGGCGAAAAGAGCAGCAGAATATGACAAATATGGGTCTGAGAGTGTAGAACCGACCAAATCTGAATCGCAGATTTAGAGGGTCATCGCAAATTTGTGATAGATTGTATCACTAACGCGCGGTGTGTGCAGAAGCATTGCCTCCTTCGTGGTCTCCATGTAGCGCGATGTAAAGACGCAAGTATTCAGTCAGACTTTCATTGTTGCCATAACCGAGAAGTTTGGAATAATTCCCTGCATTAGAAATCCTTACTTCAAACTATGACATATGACGCTGGTAAGGCAACTTACCGACAAGATCCAGGTTCTTGTCAACAGAGTCCATTGCAGTGCCGGGTTGGTAGACATTGCGATATATGCGGGCCGCGAGCGCGGGAAGACGTGCGATGAGGTTTATGCAATCCTCCAGAGTATGAGTCCAATATTCAGACTTCTTTAAGCCCTTCTCGTATGCTGCTTGAAAAGAACTATCATGTCCTAGAGCTGCAACACCTATCCCAAGCTGCGTCATAGGATGCAAGGTAATCGGAAGCCTGTATAACATTAAATATCAGGATCAAGAATTTCTGAAGAAAATATTACCCGTCTACTAGATCCGCAACGAATTTAGGAAGCTCTCCCTTTTCTGCAAGTTCTCGTGAAAGTTCACGGGTTTGTTCAATCGTTGGTATCTGTCCCGTGAGCAGAAGCCAGAGCATACTCTCAGGAATAATTTCCTTTCCTCCAGGGGCGGCAGGGAGCACTTTCTGACACTCGGGTATAGACAAACCGTGGAACCGAATGCCCTGAGATTGACTCGTTAATAAGACCAAGGAAGTTGCTGAATGATGTATAAAACGAACTTCAATAGGATCCAGAACTGAAGCTTCCCACAACATTGCTTTCAAGCCCCGCATCCCTCCAATGATATTGTCGACCTGAATAAAAGCTTGCTTATGACACTTGTGCAAATCACTTGACCTTGACGTACCTTGACGTCGCCAACAACAGTTTGACCATGCTCGACTTTCTGTGAGTTGAGAGAAACGGCTTTAATCCGGTTCTTATCAAAAAGGACCGATCCTTACGAGCTTTTTGAGCTGTTCTTGTTTTGCTGGAATCACGGAATGCAGCGTTTCGCGCAGTGACTATATTTAGTCAGAATATTTGTTTGATGACCACAATTGTGCTTACCCTGGTAGATGCAAATCGTTTTGCAGAATTTCGGAAGTAGAGCTGAGGAAGACAAGCACTTCTGAAGAGCATTGTTGTTAAAGTTTTGAGCACCCAAAAGCGGATTGCTGAAAATGTTTTACCAAATCCATTATTGGCCAAACACAAGCACACACTGAGTGCTACTTTTTCGCCAGCACAGAAGTCAGAACACGTTTGCTTCGTCCTCAACTATGGCCTCTGTGCTTGTTCCTGTCGCATATGTAATCATCGTCTTTGGTGGTCTCTTTGTTTTTAGTCATTTCTACCGGAAGCACACCTCGAGTACGCACATCTGCTAATTGGCTTTCCTTTGTTTTGTCTAATAATCATCTTAGCTAGAGTTTATGAGCCATACTTTCCCTCACATCCAGAACGCAATGCATATGTAACTCTTCTTCAAAAATCAGACCCTCCTGCATCCGATGCCCTTCTTAAATCTGCTCTTTTACGACGTGCCATGGCTGATGTCCAACGCGTGCTTCGCATTCGTGAGGACAAGCCTGCGCTACAAAATCTGCTGCAAAAAGGATCAATAGGTGATGACCTTTGGAACAGCTTACTTAGCGCTGAGAAAGAACTGGAGGCCGAGATCATGGAAGTTGTTTCCGAAGCTAATTCGTTTGCCGAAGGTTGGGGTCAGGTCATATTCCCGACCGCCAATGAAATGTTAGCAAACGAAAAGATGCGTGCTGTTTTTGAGCGTACGGAGGAAACAAGAGCGGAATTAGGTATGGAGAGCATCTGCTGTTGCAATTGTTACCCATTGACAACGTATCCAGAAGCAAAATTTGAAATAAGACCCAAAAGCACTTCAGATACATTAAGCAAGTCTGAGAATGGTTTATTATCTGCTAGAATTCCAGTATCGGAGGGTGTTACGTCGAGTGATGGGGAGGGGTCTGGCGCTTCAAAATCTGTACGTTCGCCTCGTCTGTCACATACTACCAGGATCTCACCATCTACGTAGGGTAAAAAAGGGAAGAGGAGAAAGTAATCAAGATGTTTTAATGTATACCCATGACAAGGCTTACAACATGCTTGATTATTAATCCCACGCAAATACTTGAATGTGTATAATTTGAATGAGAAAGGGTGAATTGAAAAAAGTACAGTGATGACAAGCCGAATATAATATGAGATGATCAATTAACACGTAGAATAGGGAGTAAGTAAAAAAATCCTCGTCAGCCTCGAATGACAATGGCTTTCTCTGATGGTCCTGATCGCCCCTTCCCAGATTTGTCCACATGGTCCAAACCAAGGACATCTTCTGGTGCAAATTGATGTTCATAAATAGTGTCCTCTGCATGTAGTATTGGGTATTGATATCTCAACCGTTTTGTCACAAAAAGCATTACATACCGTCTTCGATGTATGAGGGTTGTTTGAATGTTGACACCTGGATGAGTGCAAAGCGATATTTAGCAAGATCTTTGCCAGAGACGCCTATTCGGGCCTGTAAACGCTTCTTCGTTTCAGAGAATTTTTCTCCCTGGCGATAGGTGAGCCTGGAATGCAAAGAGATGTATCCAACCACTTACGCGTTTCACGACAAATTTGAAGGGAACACCATGGGTCCGCGATAATTCCTTCGAGAAATGGAAAACTCCAATGACCTTATCGGAATCATCTGCTTCAAGCTCCTCTCGAGGAATCTCCTATAGAGAGTTGAGCAAATGAATAACATATCGAGGTTGGCTACAGACCTCAGCATAGAGTTCCACCGGTTCAGGGATATTCCCTATCATTTCCGTGCCTGTGAACTCCTTCTGAGTCTTCCCATCCTTCGAGATCTCGAAAATGCGAATTTTGCCGGTTCCATTTGACGACAGAGAGACGAGTTTCGCAAGATGGTCCGCTAGATCATGTACCATACTTGTCTTTGGTAGCAAGAAAGGATGTGTGCCCTCTTCTTTGTTGTGAATGCCAGTCCAAGTGACTTTCAGGCTGCGTTTAGTCTCCAGCTCGACTATACTGACATCCAGCTTCTCGAACATTATAACCGTATTAGCTGGATTAGAACCACTGGATGCCATGATTTCGGCTATACTCTGGTTCAATGATCTCTTGAGAATCGATTTCGGTAAACCAGAAGTGGGATTTGCTGTTGTAAAGCGCAGTTTGATTGGATCATGGCGCAGGCGTTCGCCAGCCTTTGCTGACATCTGAAAGTTATTTAGAATTGAATTGATGAAGATCATTGCTAGCCAACGCACAGTATCATAATTTTGCTTCTTGCTAAATATAAGATGGAATTCGTCGTCGCCTTGGTCGTCGTATCTTGGTTTGAAAAGGATCATCACCCGATTTTGCAAGAAGTCGTAGAATTGGATTGGATTTGAATACAGTCCTTGGCTTTCAAGGTCGTTAATCCTTCGGGAATTAGCGAAATACCGAGTCCGATAAGGGATGCAAAACTCACTCCTTTTCCGGCAAGTCGACTTGGAAGCAAATGACATCGCCATCCTGGACCTCGCTTTCGCTGAAAGTAAGTTTGCGTTTCATGAGTTCGATGAAGCCTGGTTTAATTTCCTATGTATTTGCAAGATAGCAAGAAAACTCAATCAAACAAAATGGGCAAATCGTTACCTCGAAGAGTTTCAGCGCAGTTCCCGGCGTCCAGCGCATCTTTTCGTTGATGATTGGGATGAGATCGCCAACTTTACTTGTTCTGTGCATGTACACCTTTCCAGCGCCATGGATGGATTGTTTCGACGTATCAAAGTGCTTAAGGAATATAATAATCGAATCCGGAGGGGGATCCGGCTGGCAGCAAATTAGAAGTTAGCTGACTCGCTGGATGACGATGGATAAAAACATGACCACCTTCGAAGGATCAGGAATAACGTCAAGGTATAAACGAAGGTCGGGTTGCCTTGCAGCCATATTATTTCGAATCAATTCGACCGCTGAAATGGGTCAGCATCAAACGAAAACCTCAACTTATTTTACGAACTTAGCGAAGTTTCATTTTCCGGAATGTGGGTGTCAGGTCTAACAGTTTTGTTTTGCCGGTTGACCAATACCCACAACCGAAAATGATTCTCCGGGTATTTGAAGTGGTGAGCGACCCGGCTTTTGAAAGTACTATAATTCTCTTGCTTCAAGACACGGAAACTGGGCAAATCCGAAGGTGGCCAATTCTTCTCATCGAATGTCGCTAAATCAAATCCTTCGTGTTGCGAAAACGTGTCATCCGTGATGACCTAGAATAAGGGGAAGTCATTAAATGCTGAGGATCACAGTGAGAATTCTGTAAACCTTGGCTGTCAGGAAGAGATGCTGTTCCTCACGCTCCTTCTTTTTTGCCTCGATTTGTAGACGCTCCTCGTCTAGACGGCGCTCTAAAGAATTCAAGGAGAGGAGGTTAGCAACTAGGCTTTTGACCAATATTTGAACGCACTTAAATGAGGGGGAGTGTCCTCCACCGTAAATGGCGCTAATACTTCATCAATCGCCGACTCTCGTATATAAACCAACATGTATGCGTTAGTAAAGCGTTTCATTGCTCGAACTTGATTGCGCTGTAATGTGGGGGGCATGCCATTGAGGATCTCACCGCCGAAGTTTTCTTCCAAAACTTCTTTATCAGTGACGGGGGTGACCCGATCATCATCGAACTTCAACCAGCGTGTTTCACGATCGGGTTTTATAAGCGCAAAGTAATGGCCTCCATGCAAGTCTCCAGAGTGGACAAGAACCCCATGAAGTTTATAAACCCAAGGGTGTGATCGGTCCGCATTGGCGTCTAAGAATTCATCGAGATCAATCTCGAATGGGAATTCGTGACGATCGTTGATCTTAACCATCGCATCTCGTTGGATGTCGTATTCAAAGCGTTTGAGTTGTAGATGGAGGACGGGAGGAAAGGACTCGAAAATTATTCCCTTCTTGGCATCTTGAAGTCCCAAACCTTCCGCCTGATATTTATTTTCTCCATCAAGCATCTCAACAGCAACATAGTCCTTGAATGAATCGTAAAGGTTCTTCATCCCCTTCACATTGAGTTGAATATCTAGTGGATTCAAGCATGAAGTAAATTGCGGAGGAAGTTAAGGCATACCATTGAACTCTTCGATACGTGATGATTCATAGTCCACATTCACGCATTTAATGTAGCTCTTCATTTTTCCTACGAAGAGCTTTGCAATTGCACCTTCAGCTTGAGTGCCCTATAGATGGGCCATGAGCAGGGCCTGAGATATATAGATAGCATTGATCGAATTCATACCTTCATCTTGGATTCCAACTTATCTTGGAGAACCCGATTAAATTCCTGCACATCATGCTGAAGGAATGAGTCCAATGATTTCCAACCAAATGACTTAGTCAATTCGGTTGTGCCTTAATAGAAGTAGTTTGATGACGAGTGAGGCAGACCATCATAAGAATGACTCACCGACAGGTTGATCAGACGTCTGCAAGTGATAAAAAACCCGTTGAAGGGCAAGAGACACACTTTCGATGGGTAGATCTTCTTCGGTTGGAATTTGATAAACAGCCTATGGAGGAGTCAGACCTAACAGATTTCGTCATATTTTCACAATGACCAACCTTGCGGAAGTAGCGGGTACAGTACAGAGATTGGAGGAGAGAATTCATATAACAAGTTGCTCCTTGGTTTTTTAATCCAACGAACCCAGTCTCCTTCTTGGAGTCGTAACTACAGATTGTTAGCTTGCAGCCAGGCAGAACGTGACTTCGAAGGCTTACTTTACAAAATTATGCCATAGGACACCAGTAGGATCTTCCAACACTCTGACATAAACAGTGATATCCGCGGACTCATCTTCAATCGTGGGACGCATGTGACCTTCCTGAACATTGAATAATTTGCGCAACTCGCTGAAGCGGGTGAATCCCCAATCACATTCCTCAGCAATGAAACGATGATTGGCATCTAAATGAAGTATCAGCAACTTGAAGATAGCTATGGTATACTTAGATGGTAAAACGCACGGCTGACTGTGTAGATAGTTGGATCATGTATGTTTGAGATAACTAATGCGAACTGTGCACACGCGTGCCATCCTTCCGGAGCCTTTTTCGGTTCGGCATAATCGAGATATACAGAGACTGTATCGTTTGGTGGCGCATTCGAGTTTCCAAAGGGAAAGAGAAGAATTCGCCTGATAGAAAGTTAGGAGAGAAACGCGAAAAAATGAGCGGCATAGGAAGTGAAACAGGGAGAAAGGTCTTGACCATTTATGACCACCACAATCAAACTCTGGACTTGTCAATTTCTTGTCAAGTTTTTTCCAATTGTTCAATCGCCATGAATATACTTTGAAATCCTTTACGTCGTGGCCCAAATCCGGCATGTGTTTAGAAGCAAAGGCTTTATCTTGGAAGAGATGACACAGAATTTAGCCTCCAATTCGACAAAGAATCTAGAGGACTTACGATCTGTGACTGACACTACTTCATCTACTTCCATTGGAGGAGCGCCGTTTTGTTTCTCGTCTAGGACATCCATCGTGTCGTTCTGTTTGATGAAATGAAATGAGAGACGATAAAATTGTGCAAACTATACGAACCATATCAAGCTGAGTAGAGCAAGATGATGACGAATTAGTGTTTGACTAGGGACAACAGCAAAATATAAAAAGTGGTCTGTAATGGTGTCAAGAAGAGATAATAAGCTGTGTGAAGATATGGGAGAAGGGACGAGGGTTTTTGCGGTCGTTGCCGGCTGATTAATATTCATACACAGCCGTTATAAATATTGGATCCGGACCTCATTTCTCCACAACAAATACATTCTTTTTTCCAACTATTTCTTCGATCTCTTTACATCTACACGATCCTTAAATTGTCTCGACAGGGAGACGTACGGTTTCCAGCAGCCTACCAGCTGTTCCACTGTCGTGTAATGAGTCAAAATCGTGTAAGATCGATCAAAGGGGTTGTAGGACGTTGTTCGGTTTTCGTTTTGAAATCAGATCAACCGAGGTTACTCGCTGCTGCCCCTTTGTCTACGCCTTTGCATCTTGCACACGATTTAGAGAATGCATTCGCATTATACCTTTTCTTATCGTATGTTTCGCATCTTGGCATACACTAGTACTATCAGTAGTTCCCGAATTGCAAATAAAAAAAAAATGCCTCTGATGCGGATAGCTGCTGTCAAACTTAAATCCTTCATGCTGCCTCATGTTCACTTATGTCCTCTTAAACCGTACTTGCCGTCTGCTTCTTATTTGGAAGTTCACTGGATTCATAGTTGCTGGCTGCTACGTCTGCATGAAAAGTTTCTTCTCACGTCTCAGTGACATCCAAGCAGGCTCTTCCAAACCTACAAAAGAGTCTTCGTATAAATTCTGGATTCCTTCAAACATTAATGCTGAGAGAAGCCCCCCTAAACCAATACCTGTTCACCCCGATGTTGTTGCCTCACACGGCGAAAAACGACATCGTGCATCGAAGTCAACCCACGCACTTAAAGTGCCTTTACACGTTACTCCCACAGTGGCGCTCGAAACTCAAGCCATTCATACCAACGACATGGCGAAGCATACGACTAGGCCAAATCTAGGTAGCTCGTCGACGCCTTATTACCAGAATAATCCCCCTCCATCCTCACGAACCCCCCGACCTCATGAGCACAGTGACACTAAATATCAAGTACCCCCACGTGAAGCCCATGGTCCTGCTTACCCTACAGGAACGCACTTTCGCGAAACGTCTAGCAAAAGTCATCGTGACGGAAGACATGAATCCTGGCTTCCATCCACAACGCCAGCTGTTTCAAGGCAAGTAGAGGACCAAACTAAATTACATGTTCAAGGGACGAATGAAAAACTAGAACGATATCGCGAAAGTGGAGATGACAGGAATCGAGTGAAAGAACTCGAACGTCGGGAAAGAGACAGAGACAGAGATAGAAGAGAAAGGGAAAAAGAAAAGGAAAGAGAAAGAGAAAAAGGTCGTACCAGAGAGCGCGAAAGAGAGGAAAGGGAGCGGGAGAGGAGCCGTGCGAAGGAGCGAGAGCGGGGCCATGAAAAAGAACGAGAAATAGCCCGGGCTAAGCGCGAACAGGATCAGAATAGGGAAGTAGGGCGAGGAAGAGACCGTGATAAAGATAAACACGCTGAAAGAGATCACCGCGAAAGGGAACGGGACTCGGACAAAGAAGGAGAGAAAGGGAAGAATCGCACAAAGGACAAGGGAAGCAGAAAAGAGAGCTCCAATTTGACAAGAGGGGCGGAAAGAGCATTGGATAGCGATGTGCCATATGACGGAGAAAGGACCAAACAAGACGAACATAACAAGGTCCGCCGCACAGATAGAGCGACGAGGGGTGGAAGAAAAGATGACAATCACGAATCGCATAAAGAAAGAGACAGATGGCTTGAGAAGGAACCTGAAAAAGCGAGGGAGCGGCTCGGAGGGCAGATCAAATATCGTGTTGAAGCCACAGATAGTGAACAGGATGCCGGGAGGGTCAGAACTCCCGCTCCTGATCGCGAGAGACGAAAAGACCCGGGCATAGGTTGGGCTTCTGACACTCATACTGGGCACAGCCGCAAGCGAAAAACGTCTAACACTCTAATAAACCCATCCCCCGGAGTAGAAGACGGAGAGAGTTCGGACAGTTCGACGCGACCAAAACATGTGCGGCAGGTGTTGACAAAGCGTCACAGAGCAGAGGAAGGGGGATCGTCTTCCAAGGTCTTTCAAAGTTGTACACTTTGCTTTTTGTTGCCCATTAACGCCCGAAACAACAGATCATTCATTCTCGTCAAGGCATGCCTGCTGAACCCCTCGTCTCCACCAAGTCATCAGCCGTAAAGGCAATGGTTGTGACATTCTCGGAAGATCTACAGCTTCCCGTACCCCCTACGCCACAACACATGCCTATCTATCTACCTCCTAAAGAATCTAATGCCATTGACTCTGGCCTTCCGCCAACCATCGCCCCGCTGAATGTAGTCTCTACAAGAGAAGCAGAGGCTCCGCCACGCAAAGAAACAGTGAGGATAAATTTATCCATTCCGTATTCAATGCTCATAGGTCCGCTTGTCCAAAGGTGAGCCGCTTGAAATTCAGTAGACCAGATGAGCCGCATGCTGCTGATGCGTCCAGACATAGGGAGGTACGTAGCTTGCACCCTGAAGGTTCTGGTTAAACTTGATTATGGGCAGATCGACACGTCCAATATTCGTCGACCTCCGTCCCGGGGCTTTGCTCAACCACAAAATCCCATCCCATCCCATCCCACGATAGCCCATTTATTGAAGGGGACACGCGAGAGCGGCTACATCCACAGAGTCAGTTTTATTTTGCTCTATAATGGGAAATTCGACATTTACGAAGTGGTAAGCAAGCCAAGGCACATACAGCCTCTTATGACTGTAAATGACAAGTTGCAAGCCCCGGGTTCATCCCCATTGCCTGTGCCCCACAAATCAACGCAGGCAGAAGGCTTCAAGGAGCCCAACCGCTCTGTGGAGCGTCTACCCGATTCAAGACTGAAGAGGGAAGTGGAAGTGGACTTAGTTCCACCAGTGCTTTATAAGGCCCAGCACCGTATTCCACCTCACAGTGCGGGAGCTGTGCCAAGTCGACAACCAATGGAGTCCACATCCCAGACTGTTATACCTTTAGCAAGTGCTGACCCGACACCAGTATCAAATTTTGGTTCAGAGCTTCCTCGTGAGGCAACACACCTTTTGCTTCAGCAAGATAGCAATCCGCAATTTGCTGCTCAAACGGATCCGTCACACAATCTTCAACTTCATCAAGAAGGCCTTGCTGTGATGTCTGGCAACAATCTGGCACATGAGACACATTGGAGGATGGGAACCCCTGCCGCTCAAAGCGTGTCAGGTAGACTAGAGCCGATGGGCCCGCCATCAAACACCGCGATGCAGAGCCTGCAGTCTGTACCTTTGAACGAGAACATCATCCAAGACACAGGCAAGCAAGCAGCTACTATAGTCATGGTCTCGAAAACGAACGAGGTTGAAGCCGTCACGCAGCCACAAAATGAAGTCTCTGTGCGTACATTTGATTGTTGTACTGTATGCCTGAAAATTTACTTCGTTTCCTCTTTAAACAGGTGTCATCCATAAAACCCACTGAAAGATCAGATCACCAGTTATATACTGGGTTGTCCATTCACCGACCGTCCACAGCCATGGATTACAGAAATAGCTTGGGAAGAGGCTCAGCGGTCCGTCCATACATGACCAGCCCTACTTTTTCAGTGTCTCAGGATACAGACACTTCTAATGTGATCTCAGGATGGCGGAATAACGTTAACGTTATATCACCCACTCTCCCCAATCAAGGGAAATCTCATGCTGCGACAACTTCCAATGCAGACGTACATCCAAAATTCCCTCCTTTAAAGAGTAGCCAATTGAGGTCAAATGGACAGGAAAGCCTCGGTACAGTGATCACACGACCTTCCACGACGACGGGTTTCAGACAGAACATTTCTGGGAAGCACTTGCGACATCACAGCGACATGCCTTCCAACAGCAAGGCTTTTCTTGGAGAAGGTTTCCAAGCTACTGCCATAAGCTTGAGCCACTCGGATGCCCAAAACAGCATCGGAATGTCAATTCCACGACCATCCACTGCCACAACGATAAAACAAAGTAGCTCAGGGCATTCCTCCCGCCAAACTTTCAACGCGGCATCCCAAAAACCGAACCCACTTGTAGGGGAAGAACATTCGAGCATATTCCCCGGCCCATCTATCCCAAGACACAATTCCATCCCTGTGACGAACCCACAACCAACAACGCTGCCCATCACAGAAAACAGCTCAGGATTTCCTACTCAGCCTTACAGTACGGCACCTAGCCACACCGCAGGACCGTCTTTAACCAGAGGACATACAATAGTCTTGCCGGAAGATGTGACTGTTCTTAACCAAGATGTACCAGGGTCCCACAAGCAGGCTGATGGTGTGGCCGATCTAAACGTAATTTCACATCCCGACAACTTCACTTCACAAGCGCCGACAATGCTGAATCCGAAATCAAACAATCTACGGAATCCCACCACTCTGCTGGCAGTTTCAATTCCGACTTCGGATGACGACCTTCATTCAGCCTCCATGTCAGCATATAGGCAGGACAATTTGAGGGCAAGTGATCAGGTTCCTTCCATTGCCCAAAATTCGTACCAAGCCTTCAAGGAGAACAGAGTCATTCTCCAACCTGCCGCACCGGCAAGCGTTAATAACGAAAGCGCAGGGAACAATCTCATCCCGACCTCCTTGAATGCAAAAGCTTCAAACCCTCAACCTATAATACTTCCATCCGGCTTTACTGCCCCTCAGACTCAGATCCAGCGTTCACCTACTTCCCTAAGTACTAGAAATAATTCTGTTCCTTCGGCACTGCCTGGTGTCGTTATTGTACCCCAAATACAAATCCATCATTTGATTACTACCACAAGCACTGGAAACAAACCTGAATCGCCACATACCGACTTTCGTGCAGGCGCCTCTACACCTCGCACATTTGGTGCTGGCGCTGATTTGGAAACGTCCGACATAAATAGCCTTGCCACTGTCAATGCCAACGTTGTTCCCATCCATGGTGATCAACCACAAACTCCTCTAGGCTTTGGAAACAAATTTCACAGACCTGTCCAACTCGTTCCTACATCAACTTCTCATACGGCAGATACTAGTGACGTGAGGCCATCTATAAACCAAGGGACCTTGCTATCGCACGCGGAAGGTATGTATATTTTACATTCACTAACTAAAACAGTATCTCAGCTCAAATTTTAGATTCACGATTTAAGATCTTGAGATTAGGTTCCAGTCAAGAAGTGTCTATGCAAACTCCTGTCAACAACCACCTCTCGACCTCACCACCGCACCAACCTGCATCTTCAGTCAATCAAATGCGTCATAGCTCGGCTCAAAACCCTATACTGAACACGCAGATGAACAATGATCCTCCTTCCCTTGGGTTTTTTAACAATACATTCAGTGAAGTTCTGCAGTCGCCTGTAGTGCAAGGGTCGGGTCGAGGAGACCATCCGGCTATGAAAGCGGATAGCAAAAAATTTCACGATCCATCCGTATCTGCGGCCTTTGAGACCGACGAGGATGGCGGCACTAATCAGGTTATCAACGTGAAGACGCCCGAGTCTCCGGTGAATAAAGATACTGCGAGGATTGCGTTACCGAAAGAACAAACCGAAGTGCCTTCGGTGGAACGTCTGACTAGCCGAAAAGACTTGCACATAGACATCCACAACATTAAAGCGGTCTCTTCTCAAATACCATCTGAGGTCAACCCTTCTCCTAAAGGCCCATCATCACCCTCACAACCCCGAATTCAACACCCGGGTTTAGCTGAGATCCTCTCCCCTCCACCATTTAACAAAGACCACAACGATGTCAACGGCCAACCTCGAAGCTCGTCCACTACGCATCACCAACGGACCACCTCTTCTACAGTCTTTTCAAAGTCTGGATCATCACCTAAATTCCGAGGCTCTCCTGATAAACAAAGACCAGATGATAAATTGATGTCGCCTAAGCCATCGCCTTCTCGACATTCGCCGTCCGACTTACGTCAGAAAGAGGTAGAGCAACACTCCCATGAATCGCCTAAATACCAGCAGCAGCAAACCCCAACCCCAACCTCTAGGTCCGCTCACCTTCAAAATTTGCTTTCCGATCCCCATGGTGGTGACTCGCTCGGCCTGACCCCATCTAAAGTCCCATCCTCGTCCCATCCATCAATCGCGTTGCAAACATATACCACAACTTCTAGTGTCCCGGATGGAATCACACATCCCTTTTTGGAACCCATGCCTCATGTCTATAACAAAAAATCTGGTCCATCCGGTACTTCACATCCTGAGGTTCCTATCAGTACTAGCGGACCGTCTCAAGTGGAAGAATTGGCATCTCGAAAGATTAGGCCCCCATCAATTGTAGATTCCAAACCCTCAAGCAACAGCATACCGCATTACCGAGCTACCACACCAATGCGCGAATCAACTTCAACTAGTACTCGACATCAGCATTTTGCATCCCTGCCAGTTGACCTAGTTCCGTCAGCCAACGTTCCTTCGGCTGACGGGCCTCTACGTTCTGCAACTCACCCCCCTCTACATCACCACCCGACTAACCACTCTCAAATAAAACCAGGCTATACTCGTCCTCCAGGTTCACAAACATTGGCACCAAATATCACCCGCCCAATATCCGACTCCGAAGAGACTATTCTTATGACTCCCTCCTCGCTTGCCCATTCCGTTATGCTGAAGCCCACTATTTCGCGAGAATCTGTCACACCTTCCATGTCTTCACAGACAGCCCGGAAAGGTATTGGCATTTTCACTAGGTTTCGATCAAAGACACCTGCTCAGCCTCCACCTCGATATGAGATTTGGCACCCTAATACATCCTCAGATCCTAATGTGGTATCATCTGGCACGGTGCCATCGTCTGTTACGTTTCCAGAGCAAAAGGCACCTGCACCTATACCAGTGCCCGTGACATCTGTTCCTATTGCGATTGAGCGCATAAATAAAAAGTCGAAGGTCTTCACTCCGTTTCGTTATTTGACAACGAAAAGAAACCGTGCTATATCCTTGGTTTCAGTTGAAGCTCAAGATGGTACAGCGGTAAGCCTTTTTTTTTTTGGAAGAAATACAGACAGGGATGCTGAACTTGCCTTCTAGCCTAGTACTGTCGTAGGCTCCCCGACGGCATCTATGCACAGCCAGGCTCCATTTCAGCCACCTCCCGTCCGGGATCCTATGCAAGCTACAAAGGAATGGAGGAATAAAGAAGAAGCTGAAGCTCATCCCAATGGCAAATTGAGAAGACAGCGACCGGGCGTCGTCTTTGATGTGGCGGAAGAACCTCCCGGAGGTGATCGCCAGCGTCCAAGGCGGACACATACTCGGCATAAAAGCTCAAGCAAACCAAGCTAATCCTCGAGACGACTCCTCCACGAACAGTATTATTTTTCACGACGATCAATATTGTAAATTTAACATGCATTCATATCTTTGTAGCTATATATTGTGTATATTATATTATTGTCACTCAACTGCGTGACGTTTCGTGAATACTTGTCGCGTGACCTTCACTGGTTTGTGACACTTGAACGGCTCTTCAGATTACCATGTATAAAGGAGGTCAAATTCCGACAAATGACCTGAACAGTGTTCAAGTTGCTAATCATGGCGTTCTTAAATATCCCTTCACCCTTAACTTGTATGTTCCGTACTTTTACATTGAGTTTTATGGAATCCTGATACTTGCACTAGCTATGACGTTCCACCATTATACGACGTGACAATCGAGGAGTTTGAGACGAGTGCGCTTGATCGACTACACATACTTGCCGAAATCGAGTCCTCAGCAGCACGAAACAGGACATGGGAAGAGCTCACAAAAGTAACTATCGCACAATGTCAAAAACATTTACCATTACACCTTACGATGGAGAAGAGCTATCCCTTGGATTCCGAACGGAAACGGGATCAGCTCAGTCATTTTGTGCTAAGGCTTGCTTTTTGTCGATCGTGAGTTTTCAGAGTGGTACCGGGGCATTTGGCTTACAGCTTAAAAGAGAAGATCTTCGGCGGAGGTTTGTAAAGGCAGAGACGACACTTTTCAAAGTTCGCTATGACCAGGAGATAAGCGGTGAACGCGAGAGCTTTCTTAATTCTCGAGACTTCAATTGGATTGCAGTAAGCTCTTTTTGAGCCTACTAGCCATCTTTTGACAATGTTTTAGGTTACCGAGGATGAACAAAAGAAGTTATCCGAGGAACTATCCGAGGTTTTCGCTGGTCCAAAGTTTGAATCTGAACGAGGAACAGACAAGTACTTCAAGGTATTCTAAAGTTGGCCTTAGTTTCAACACGGTTCTTAGACTTCACATAGGTAAAATGGACTCGCGTGCCCAATTTAGTCGAGAAAAGGCGGGTATTTTTGAAGGGAGGGTGGGTGTACGTGCCAACTCGCGAGCAGTCCAGTCTTGTGTTCCAAGAATTTGAGGATCACCTAGAGAAAGCCCTTGAGGTGAGATCCACACTCGTTCCAATTCCCCTTCAATAATCTATTATCTTTCGTAGATCACAGCGCGACTGCTACCTCGTTTGGACGAAGACACACGCCTTGTTCCCATTCTCAATAATCTATCACAAGGATTCTTAGCCGGGATCTCGTCTGAATGGGCAAGTGCGTTCGGACCAGGAACTGGTGATGATATCAAAGCCGAAATGGTTGATGAACTTGCCAAGAAACATTTCCCCCTATGCATGAGGTCCTTACATGAAAATCTCCAAAGAGACAACCATCTCAAATACTTTGGACGCCTTCAGTACGGACTGTTTTTGAAGGTAAGGTTCACAAACATTGACCACAACTTACTGGCGAGCATTTGCTTCTCAGGTTTTAGGACTCTCTATCGAAGAAGCTATTATCTTCTGGCGGAAATCCTTTAGTCGAATGACAGATGATGAATTCAACAAAAAACACAAATATAACATTCGACATTCATATGGTCTGGAGGGCAGGCGGCATAATTACCCAGCTAAAAGGTATGATAACAATATTCTCCAAGATCAAGGTCACCCATGCTGAGTTCAGCGAAGCTGTATACAAATCCTAACGCCTGGCTCGTCTGAATATGGATGCCCTTATCGCAATTATTCTCCAGAGAACTTGCAATCATCGCTTCTCTCGATGTATTCGCAACAAGGGCTTCGATCAGCAGACTTGACCGAAGTCATGGGGAATGTTAAGGCAACTCATTTTCATGTCGCGTGCACAGGTGTCTTTGAGTTGACACATTCTTCGTGTGGTGTTACCAAGGGCGAAGGAGTAGGCAGTGGGGAAAGTGTTACACATCCCAATCAGTATACGTCTAGGAGCATAGAGTTGTACAAAGCTAAGGATGCGATGGTAGTTGAATAGAATACTCATTTGATGTGACAACCCAGTGACTTCAAACGTAAATCCGCTTGATCGCCGTTTCATTTGCATCTTTCTAAATACTTTCATGAGTCAACGAAATTCTGCTACGAAATCTAACGATATGAACGAGCGAAAAGCTGACGCTTTACATCAATATCAAGATACAGATGGCCACTTTTCTCTTGTCAGGTAAGCAATTTTGGGCCATCTGATAGAATATCACAACGCTAATATCAAATTTCCAGAAATTTCAGGCTTGCAGACTTGGTCACCATCATGAATGGGTTTTGCGGGTCTTTCTCAATTTTCTCGTCAGCCCGCTATCTCTTAACAAATGATCCCGACTATCTTTGGACTGCAATGGCATTCCCTCTAGCTGGACTCATGTTTGACTTTTTGGATGGAAAGGTGGCTAGGTGGAGGAAGTCAAGTAGCATGCTTGGTCAAGAACTAGACAGCCTGGCTGACCTGGTACATCTTATCAAATTTGTTGCATTTTTGTTCACTCACATCATGCTAGATATCATTTGGAGTAGCCCCCTCATTATTGGCTTTTGTAGTAGGGCTCAGGACATATCTTGACACAGTCGTTCTAACTGGCTTCATCTGTTGTGGACTCGCTCGTCTAGCAAGATTCAACGCTACTGTTGCCTTGGTCCCAAAAAATAACGGGGGCAAAGCAAAATATTTTGAAGGCCTCCCTATACCCTCTTCCCTTGCTTTAGTTGCAGTCCTTTCATACTGGACGAAGCAAGGTTGGATTGAAGGGCAACAGGGTGTGCCATGGGGCACCATTACCCTTTGGGGAGAGCAGGGAGGACGAGGAGAGATTCATTTAGTCAGTTTTATCTTTGCTGGTTGGGCTGCCGCAATGGTCAGCAAGACACTCCGCGTCCCAAAAATATAGGTCATGATTTGAGCACGATGTTAGTCATCGTGACGATTTACTAGGAATACAATTTTATTCATTATGGACGAGGTTATTATTATGTAGTTGTACAAAGTCACGTGTTATTTAGTGCCTCCTTATTGTCAAGTCGCGTCCTTAGCCATGCCCGTTTCTGCCGCCGATGTCGATCGTCTCTTTCTTCAAGCTGTTCTGTCCAGAGGTCTCCTGTCTAGTACACTAGCCCAGTCTCTTTGGGAGAAAAGTATTGACGCGGTTAATGGTATGCATATAACTTGATGTTTGGATCAGAACTTGTCAACTATCACACTCACAGCATCCAACAACACTCTCAATATCCCAAATTCCAAGGATAAAGACTCATGGAATGCCTTTGTGGCAAGAATCAACAGGTCCCTTGACAAACTGGATCTCGAATTTCGACACATGCACGATGAATTGTCTGGAAAGGAGATGTATGCAGTAGTAAGCATCTTGCACTCTTTGGCCTCTTGAAAAAAGAAAAAAAAAATTGTGCAAATGAGGATATCTTTGTTAGGTCAATCGCAAAGGCGACGAGATTGCTCAAATGGCCACGGATTACTCCCCCGCGGAAATTACTTTCTTCAAAGCCATAGTGAGTCTTTTTTTTTTTCAATTTGCTCCGCCCTCTTAAATCATTTGTGTTAATTAGGTTGAGCAAATAATACTCGCTCCTCGCGAGGCATTTTCTGTTTCTTCTCTCGCCGCACTTCGAGAACTAAACGCGGCCAAGATAAATATCACAAAATCTCAAGCGGAAGTTATATTAGCCAGCTTTGTATCTAAGGGTTGGCTATTGAAGAGCAAGTATGTCCTTTATCGTCCATATGTGAAGGCATTCGAACTGAAAACGCTCTTTCATAGGCGTGGCCGTTACTCTCTATCCACTCGAGCCCTTCTGGAACTCTTGTCTTATCTTAAATCCACTTATCCTGAGGAGATTCTCGAGTGTACAATCTGCCAGGAGGTAATTCATTATCTGCACCCCTTATGTAACTCAGGCTAAGAACAGCTTTTGTATCATAGATTTTAACTCGCGGCGTGGGGTGTTATACCGCGAATTGCAAAATTCGAATGCATCACCACTGTTTAGTCAAATATCGTCGACAGAGAAATTCATGCCCATCATGCAACAAAGCATGGCCTCAAGATGCCAAAGACAAGCAGCTCTTGCCTGTCGGTGAGAATGCCGCGAAAGACGGACAGGATGGTAAACGGCAGACTCGAATGAGAAGCGCGGAACAGAGCGAGGAGGAAGATGCGGAAGGCGAACCGCCATCCCAAGAGTCTGCTCCACAGAACGGCGCACGAAAAGGAAGGAAAAAACCAGTACGAGTTACTGATAGCATGGAATTAGATCCTGCAGAGGATATTGAACCTAGTCAACCTCAGAAAACACGACGAAGTTCAAGGCGTTAGCAATAATAATAATAATGTGGTCTACAATGTAGTGATGCTATCCTCGCTCTGACATACTCTGTTTTCCACCCCAAAATGTTAATTAATTAGTGTTTTGGTTGTGAGTGTGCCACTATGCCTTCTTGAAGTGTATCATTCCGGTGCTCAACAAAACCGAACTGCCCTTTACCCCAAACTTGGCGTTTTTTACGATCCTTCCGCCCTTCGCCAAATTCTTCATTCCATTTTCGTAGATCGATGAGACTGCCAAACGACTCAGAAGATGACGGTGTTATTTCTCTCAGAGCTTGTGAAAAATTTCGGAGATGCAAGACTCGTGTAGGATACGCAGAAGTTTCTTGCGGTTCAGGAAGTGAAGATCGCAGGGATTCGTCATTGGAGAAGTTGCTATCCAATGGTTGTTGCGGTGATGAAATGGTTATTGACGGCGAAGCTTTACTGTCGGTGGTTGCAGCTGGTGCAATCGGTTCAGAAAGTGATGATGACAAAGATTCATCTATTGTTATATTCTCATCCAATTGTTGCTGTGGTGGTGATGATAGGATCATTGACGGAGAAGATTCATCTTTAATAGCTGGAATTGGTGTAATTAGTGTTTCTGATGAGGACGTTGAGGGGGTGGGGTCGCCGTCGGTGGCTGCAGCTGGCGCATTCGGTGATTCTGATGGCCGACTTGCGATGGGGGGTCCCGATTTCCAGGGGAGTTCCACGTGTTCCTTGACGGAATCCAATGCAGCAGATACACAGAGGTCTGAAATATAAGAAATTCAAGACAAAAAACCGTATCAAATTTTGGAGATCTTACGTTTGAGATCTGAGCCAGAGAAACTATCTGTCCTCATCGCTAGCACCTCAATGGTGACATCTGCGGCCAGGCGTTCATCCCGTAGTAAGATTTTCAGAATTTCTGGTAGATAAATCTCAGGAAATCTGTGACTTTTGTGATGACAAAAAGACATACCCCGTCGCTCCTGCTCGCTGGGGAGATCGACAAGTAGCCGTCGGGGAAGCCGTCGCAGTACAGCGTCATCTAGGTCAAAAGGCCTGTTGGTAGCACCAATGACAATCACTCTGTCGTCCTCGGAGGATTTAAGACCATCCATCTCCTGCATGAATTGGTTGATAACACCTCTATGGCCCCCACTTTCATGAGTGGACACCCGGCCACCGAACAGAGCATCGATCTCATCTAGAAAGACGACGCAAGGAGATAGGCGTCGAGCAAGAGAAAATACAGCCTTGACAAGTTTTTCACCTTCACCCACGTACTGCGTAGAACCGGATTAGTCACTTAAATGAATGGAATGGTGAACCAAAAAAAAGTCACCATGTCCATAACGTCGGATGGAGATATAGCGAGCATTCGACAACCTGCTTCCTTTGCTAAGGCACGCACAACCAGAGTTTTGCCAGTTCCTGGAGGTCCAAACAAAAGACAGCCCGTCATGCTGTAGTCCTTGAGGATACCTTGTTGGAAAGCATAGGGATGAAGCAATGGGAGAGAAACAATCGTCCGAACTGAATCAATGGTATGTGGTGGCAAGTGAACTTGTTTGAAGGAGGTCGTCATTGAATCTGTGAAGAAATTTCAATACCAAACAGGATGTCTTCAGGCAGACGACGTACTTGAATCGACTATGCAAGGTATCAGTTGATCTTCATGAGAATCCAAGTCAGGATCATTTTTGACCCTTTCAACTACCTCGTCCTTGCCTAACTCAGGGCCTTGCTCAGCAGCTGTGTCATCCGCAATCATGTGCGACGATGCATCTTTGAGCCAACGTTTGCGGGTCTCCTGTAAGGTATTGTATGTAGCCCATGCAGTTTGCACAGCCGTCCAGGGCACAACAGTTGAATCCAGCGTAGCTTTCTTGCCGGAAAGGTGATGGGAGGCCATTACACTCCCCATAGCACGATCAGCAATCTTCTCAACATCCAACCATGCCTCGATTTTATCGCCCCACTTTTCCCACATCATGCTCGAGGGATTGCTTGGCTGAATCTGCGAAGCCTCAGTTGCAGATTGAACATTTGTGAAAGCTAGATCAGCAGGCGTGAATTCGAGGACACCACCCACTGCGCCTATTCCCATTCGGACTATCAATTCGTTAATCTCTCTCCGTCGATTGACACGAGTATCACGTTCTTGAGACAAAGAACGGGAACTGGGAACTAGCACAGATGATCGAAAGAATTGCGAATTTGTGCCTCCATCATGATCCAGAGTGCCAAATCCTATGGGCATCCCTAGCATTGGAGGCGAACTTGATGGACCGCTGGGACCGATAACAACGATTCCTGGCTTTAATGCGCTGTCTGCGCTTTCTTGTTTCGTGGAAAGGTTTGGAAACTCGTCATTTAGCGCAGTAGCGTCCTTTTCCCATTTTTTGAGTCTTGTTCTAAGGCGTTTTTCCCGAGCAAGTTCCGCGGCTTCACTTTCGCTCCAGTCGTAAATGTTTTCGGACTTTTCGCCTTGTGCCACCTCTGAAGATGATGTATTGCGGTGACTAATAAGGCTGCTCATAGAGCCTGGTGAGCCGTTGAGAGGAGTTATAGGAGGAGTCATTCCAAATATAATTGTCGTTGGAGATGCAACTACGCTGGAAGGCCGAGATATTGGCCCTTTTCGTCGGTTCTTTACAGCCGCAAGAAGAGGCGGATACCAAACGGAGGAGGAAGGTGCTAGAGTCGGAAAGTCCCGTATGTAGATCAAACGAGGTCGATTTTTGAGAGGATTGTCCGAACCCTCAGAAGCAGAAGGCAGATTAACGAGCGCTTCGAAGAACGTTTCCAATTTACTAGGCAGTGGTGCAGTCCTGTGAGAAGATGATGCTATTAGGCTACGACCCTGTATCGACAAGATTGCTTTTAAAGCAGCTATTGACATTGACACTCTTGGAGGTGTTGAGAAGGAAAATGACGGCCCCTCCTCTTCTTCGGCTGAACTTGCTTGACGGTTAGATTCCATAGAGTTGGGTAGCAGCGAAGAAAAATGTAATGGGTTCTTGGGTAGATTCAAGGCACTGGCAGCTAGAGGGATTTAGGGTCCTGTGATATTTGAACTGGGAAAAACAAACAAAATACCTTTGCCAAATTCTCCCCACTCTCCAGCTGCCAATTGAACTGTGTCCAACACCAGGACTTCCGAGCCGGTTCGGGAAGCTAGCTCCCTTACAGTAGCATCCACGACATAGTCACCACCTTCGATTGGGCAATAAAGACCCAACGTCGGTTCGACCGGCCGACTTGAAGATCCAGATGGATGCACTGCTCTGTGTTGATTTTGCGGATGGAGTGTGATCAAAAGATTATCCAAAGCTTCTTCTAAAATTTCTGGAGGTAAAGTAGCGTTGGCAGAAAGCGAAGGTACTTCAGAGTTGGTGGGTAACCAAAGTATGTCAAGTTCATCAGGTAGCTCCAGATGCTCTGGATCCTTTCCATCTGAAGGGGGAGAAAATATCCGAGTACGGGAAAGTTTGATATTTGGTTTGTCTTGGTCCTCGTTGAAGACTGAATTTGTGTCGTTAGACAACAATTCTGAGGATTGGGTTGCAGAGACGACGGATGACACCTCGTGAGGTCCAGTAGGGGGTGATGAATTTGAGGAGAAGGCACGATTCACTGAAAAACTGTCTGCAGCTAACCATGTATGCCGAGATGGCAGAGGCGAAAGCTTGACCAGGAGATGCGATTTTCGCAGGATGGAATGCGACCGCATGAGCTCTCGAGCTGGTCAATTTAAAAAGTTTTCGGTTTTTTTTTGGGAAAAAATTATATAATAAACTTTTTCAGTATAAGTCTACTAGGTCTTTCTACTCCCTTGTTTCTCCTCAAGTTCAAGCTGCTTTGCTGCCCTGACAGCTGCCCTTTCTGCGAGGTCAACCCCTACCAGTATTTTGGAAGCTTTCCATAATTGAACAACATTGATGATATTTTTAATCGCGAAGATTGGAAAGGTCAGGAGCGCCATAAGTTGAGGATAGGTTAAATTCCATCCGGCCAGTCCAATTGGCGTCGTCGTCCACTTGATAAGATAGAGTGACACAAAGAACAATTCGTTTCCAGCACATACAAAGAATAGGGTTCGCTTCAGAAGACCATGATTATTCCTTGCTCGACCCTTCTGCGAGATGATAACACTGCTTACCGAGTCATTGTAGTACATCCAAAGTATGCGACTAACATCGCTTGTCACCAATTTGTGGCTTGTGGAGCCAGTAACCAGAGAACTGCAATGGGTTTGTCAACAATAACACCATCAAATAATGTCTATCGACACGAACCTGTACATATGCATATAATGGCTGCTGAAGTCCAAAGCAATGAGGAATTGGAATAGAATGGCGTAAGCGGGATATGCGGAGGAGAGATAACACAATAGACAGGAGGTAGTGCATCTGCAATAACGATGGGCATCATTAAACAGGCCATAGATCGAAAGAAAATTGCCCACCGATCGGTCACCATATCCAATACCGCGCCGAACTTTGATGTTTGCCCCAGTGCTCGCGCCGCTTGTCCGTCAACTGCGTCTAGAAGACAAGAGACGCTATACAATAATGTACTATATATTGGGTGGTAACTCATGTAATGCAATGACAGGCCTGCCATGATCACACGAGTATAGCCTGAAGCAGGCGGATGCATGAGCATGATGCGTCAAAATCTTTTTGAAAGTAACTTGCCAATGATATTGGGAACAAAGAGGAAGACATTTTCAGAGTATGTCTGTGCTGTGGCGAGATCCACCGCTTGTTTGGCATCGACAATATCAATGGATGCTCGTCGCCGACGCGTTTTTGCCATGGTACAAAGGTCAAGTCTTGGAGGAGGAGCAAGAAAGAATTGGGTGTTTAAGAATTGCAGACAAATGAGTGTTCCTGCTCAACGAGCGCGCTCGGTGTCAGTGACGATCAAACATTTAACACGATTATTCAAATTATGATGATGTAATAGATAAACAGTTCGTAAGCAACCAAAAGTGTATAAGTAACATCAATGAAATAGTGTGAAATCCGTCCCTTGAGGTGTGTATCAACGTCCTGTTCATCATTTTTTTGTCCCAAACACGATGCCAAGCACAAGGGCGAGTACACATATGACAAAGAGAAAAATGAAGAAGCAAATCCAGCGGCCCTTTCGGTATGAACGCGCTTAGGAGACATCGTCAGTACTCATGACGCAATAAAGGAAGTCAAGATAGTCACCATGGCCTACTGCAACGTTGGTATTATCCAAGCTAGAAAGATAAGCATGTTTAGAGCAAATATCGATACGTTGAGGGTGTAACTTACGCTCTTTCAGTGTCCCCATGGACGTCCTTGGCAGTAGTTTCCACAGAGCTTATCACTGCGTCCTGCTGCTCTACAAGCGTGCCCATCTATTGAAATGCTCAATTCAACATCAGGGTTATCGAATCCCATTAGAAGGACGTACATCGACAAATAACTGAGCCAATTCAGCTAGTGTTTGTTCCACCTTGCCTAACTCTTGTTGTCTCTCCTGTACTTCTCTATAAGCAGCCCGAGACTCGCCATACCGTGTTGTTGTAGTCAGCTAATAAAAGTAAGTAATGGATTAATGACACATGACGTCCGCGTACCGCTTGTGCAAATATTTGCTGACCTCCTCCCTCCATGGCAGCAGCAACGTCTTCTTGGGTAGCCTCCGGATTAACTATAATAGCAGCTCGACCAAAGCAGGCAACAAAAGTTGTTTTAAAATCATGCCTATTTTCAACTGCCTTTCGACTCTCTGCCTAGATTTTGCCCGGTTTTCTTGTTCTTCTCGTTGATAATCTTGTACGGTTTCAAGAAATTTCGACCTTAACAGAGATATCTGAAATAAAAGGGGTCGAAAAGGATTTATGATTTTAAGAAAAGAGGGAAGTTACTCGGTTCTTGCGCAATTGCACATCCTGCTGTAGTGGTGTGCTTTCCATACGTTTGATACGTGCCTTCAGATCTTGTATCAAGGTTCGTGTTTGTTCAGTTAAAGAATCTATATTCTCTATTTCCGCATGGCTTGCTTCACCAATTGCATGTAAAGATTGAATGCGCAGAGCAGAGATTTGAGTGACATTTCCTCTGAGTTGTTGAATGCCTTGTTGGATAGAGGCGTCCTGCAGAGCAAACCTGTTTAATTGAAGGAGCGATTGCATGGATGAACACCAACTTCTGCTAAGAACTCGGGCAAGTCTGAAAACCCGCCATTTGCAGTGGTTGGATTGGTGGGGGTTGAACTATTAACAGGGGAAAGTTCAATGGGTTGGTTACGTTGCGCCTAGGAGGATTTCAGAGAACGCGACATATATTGAACAAGGAAAATCTGACCCTAGACGCAGCCAGTCGATCTCTGTACATGCTCGCAGGTGTAAAGGTGAATAAACCTGCGCATCGTGAGAACTTGAATGTCTTGGTATAGGGGTTGCACGTTTTTTGAAGCTTTCCTCGACGATTTGAACAGCTTCTTCATGGAGCTGCAGATCTTCGGAACAACTGTTACAGTACCTGTCAATGTGGTATATGTGCATATGGGGACAAGTGACTGTTTCCCGATCAAGAAATCTTATCGGATTCAGGTTCCAAAAAATTTCGCTATCATGGAAATTGTTTTCTTCCGTTGTTCACCATGTGTGGAATCCTAGCAGTTCACGGTCTCGACAAACCATCCAACGACAGAGCTCATTTTATCGCATTATCAAAAAGACAACGACATCGTGGTCCCGATTGGTCGGGCTGCTATGTAGGTCAGAATTCTATACTGGTTCACGAAAGACTTGCAATCGTTGGCGTTGGTCAGTTTCCCTTTAAATTTAAGTACGTTACAGGTGGTTCATATTATCTATACAGACACTGGCGCACAACCCTTGGTTAGTGATGATGGCAAAATCGTACTCGCCGTCAATGGTGAAATCTATAATCACATTTCTCTCCGCGCCAGTGTTGGGCCCGGTGTAAAATTCAAGACCCATTCAGATTGCGAGGTCGTTATACCACTGGTATTTTTATTATCAATTAAATATGTCGTCCTCTTTTCTCACTTCATCGGCGTAGTATCGGAAACATGATAAAGAAGTGTGCAGTCTTCTAGACGGAATGTTTTCCTTTGTCCTTCTCGATGAATCTGTTTCACCACCCCGGATTATTGCCGCACGCGACCCCATTGGAATAACAACCTTATATCAAGGCTGGAACTCCAGCAACCCGGGAGCAGTTTATTTTTCATCCGAGCTCAAGGTTTTAGTGGACGAATGCGACAGGATTGTTTCCTTCCCCCCGGGCCATGTCTATGATAGTAAAGACAATTCGACGACGCGCTATTTCAACCCTACCTGGTGGAAGGGTGACTCAGACGGCCCTGACGGTGCAATACCTACCTCCCCTACCAATTTGAACCTAATCCGTCAAACTTTGGAGGACGCGGTTCGCAAACGACTGATGTCGGAGGTTCCCTATGGTGTGCTTCTCAGTGGAGGGCTGGATAGCAGTTTGATTGCAGCCATTGCTTCTAGAGAGACGGAAAAGGTCGTTCAGGCTCAATATGAATTACGCAAGAAAAAGCTGCAAGAGGCTACAAGTGGACCATCGACCCCAAAGTCGGGCCTCATAAACGAGGAAGGTGAGCTCTTGTGAAGTTTTTTTTTATAGCCAATAACATTCTTGTAATCAGCAACACTGGCCTCCTGGCCACAGTTACACTCATTTTCTATTGGCTTGGAACATTCTCCAGATCTTCTAGCCGCGAGAAAAGCCGCATATTACCTAGGAACTGTTCATCATGAATATATTTTTACGGTACAGGAAGGTCTGGACGCAATTCCGGAAGTCATTCATCACCTTGAAACTTACGATGTCACCACCGTGCGAGCGAGTACGCCTATGTACCTCCTCAGCCGTAAAATAAAGGCCATGGGTGTAAAGATGGTGCTCAGTGGGGAAGGCAGCGACGAAATCTTCGGGGGTATGGGTTCTGCGGGTCGTCCACGTACACACATCCCGATCACATTCATTTTCCTCCAGGTTATCTTTACTTCCACGCTGCTCCAGATGGTGCATCATTTCACCAAGAATGTGTTCGTCGCGTAAAAAATCTTCATACCTCTGACTGCCTTCGCGCAAACAAGTACGTTTTTCTTTATTGATTATCCCAATTCTGAAACAGAAATTGGAAGATCTACGATGGCCTGGGGGTTGGAGGCACGGGTACCATTCCTGGATAAAAAGTTTCTCGAAGTTGCTATGAATATTGACCCAAATGAAAAGGCCTTCACCAAAGGAGCAGAACAAGAGACCGACGAAGGTGGTTGCCCAAAAATGGAGAAGGTATTTGTAACTTCTCAAAGTATGAAAAACCATTTTTATTTATGGGTCGTTTTTCTAGTACATCTTGAGAAAAGCCTTTGACTGTGCTCCCGGCGGAAAGGTATATTTCTCCATCTTTTTCTGCATGGCTCGTTGATTGCATTACCTGCTTGGAAGCCTTATCTGCCTCGATCAATTCTATGGCGCCAAAAAGAGCAGTTCTCTGATGGCGTTGGCTACTCCTGGATTGATGGGCGAGTTGTGCGTTTCTTGTGTATAGAAGTTAATTGACATTTGAACTATACAGAATGAAGAAACACGCTGCTCAAGTTGTTTCCGATGAAGCGTTCGCCAAACGAGCAGAAAAGTGGACATTCGATGTACCCGACACAAAAGAAGCATACTTGATTCGTGACATTTTCGACGGTACGGAAGAATGGCCTTATGTCTGGCTTATGTTGTTCAATAATCTTTGATTTTGCATTAGCCCAATATCCTTCAGAGGCTGCTGCAAGGACAGCTGTTCGGTAAGAAGCACCTACTATTTACCTCGAATCATACCCACAACATTTTCCTTCCAGATGGATACCTCGAGGTGATTGGGGTTGTGCTTCCGACCCTAGTGGCCGCAGTGTCAGCATACATAACGCAGCATACGAAACAGATTAATTCCTAGAGACAAAAAAGGAGTGTGATGGTGATACAGTATCTAAGTAGTTCAAATGTTTGGAAAGTAGAAGAATGTATTAGAATAAAGATTGTGTGTTTGCCAGAAATTGCAGAACAACCTCCTAATCAAAATGGAGGATTTTTGGCTGACAAATGAATAACATCGGCAAGTTGGAACATGAAAAAAATAAATTTGGCATGTCAAGGAGGGACTATGAAAATGCAGTTGGGGAATAATAGTGGGCAATAGTGTAGAGGGATATATGGTGAAAAGTTGGAGCAGAGAAGCCTTTTGTCAGTTAAAGATATTTTACGCGCTATCACTGAAGGAAGGATCATTGGCGAGCATTTGGCGATACAGGCCGACTCCAGAATCTTCAGAAGGGGCAGGCGAAGATACTGGACTTTTCATGGCAGGTACAGGGGTTTTTGTGGCCGCGCTTGCTTGCGAAGTGTTACGTGACCGTTTAGAAGGAATAGGTAAAGGAGTGCGGGTGCTGGTATCCCAAGCGGGTCGCGTTATGGTGGATCTAGCATAGTTAATACCATCGTCCGAAGGTGGCTGGCGACGTGGTATCGGAGTAGAGCCTTGTCGACGGCTTGGCAGTCGTGGGTGTGTTGAACCGTCGGAGACAAGTCGTGAACCAAACTTAGCATTTGCGGACGACTCTCGGCCATAAGAAGCAACGACTACACCCCTTCTTGGGCCCGAGCCAGGCCGTCCTTTGATAACGGGTTTTTGAACGGTAACTTTGTCCGCGCCCCAGTAAGAAAAGCTCATTTTACTCTTTTTATCAGAGTCGTCGGAGTCTCCATCGTCATTGTTCTCGTCATCGTCGGGAAGGGGCACGATCCGAGGTTGGCTCGAAAGCGCTTGTGAACGAGACTTTGCGACACTGCAACGGGTTTGTGTGAAAGTCAAAAATAGATAGATAATCAGTGCTTACTCTTCCATCGAAACGACGCCTTGCCTTGGTTGCAAAACATCTCCTATTGCCCAAGTCTCAATCTATATTAACGTTTGGCGTGAACATCTGTATAACGTCTAATAGTTATCTCACCTTTATGAATTTATACAGGTTGCGAGGTTTTGTCGCTGCGTTACGACGACCAGTAGTGGCATACTTCGCTTTGCCCTGAAATTCTGGCAACGAAGTGGTCCGGGAATTAATGGTAGCCACCAGGGGTAAACACGTTGTTCCAGTTCGTTGGCACTGGAGAACTACATCGTTGAAAACAACGAACCACAAATCCTTCTTTCCCGCAATCCCACTGGGCGTAAGCACATCACCGAGTCGTTTAAAGGATGATTTTCCCCTGACACCTTTGGCGTTCACTACAGGCGGAGGTGAAGAGGGTTTTGGCATGCTGATGGGGGAGCTTAATCCGGCCGCACACGACCGCTCTTCCAGGAGTACCCGCGACGGTTTAGGTAAAGCAAGTTGTCGGACCTTGTCGAGACCTTCAATGCGTGCAAAAACATCCCGTGTTTTGTCACGCTCTTCTTTCTGAATTTTTTCATCTTCAATGCTTCTGACAATATTTTCCACCTCGGCCACCATCTGCAAAGTACTTTCATATTCAAATGTGCTGGGGTCGGTGTGGAAAAGAAGGTTTTGAAAAAGAAGAGGATACTTGAGCAGACGTTGGAAGGGTTTTGAGAGAGTGATCGCCAGTCCCGTTTCACCCTTGAGAGACGCGTTCTCTTCCAATTTCTGCAGAAACTTGCAAACTTTTTGCCATTCACCAGCATCTTGGTTTTTCGGCTTCTTGGTTGTAGAATGGTTGGAGAGCGCAGCATCAACCTGTTCCAGAGCACGTTCCAAATGAAGGACATATGTAGCGTAGCCATGAAAGATGTCAGACTAAAAATATATGATCAATAGCTGCATTGATTACCACAAAAGATAAGAACATACGTTTGAAACAAACACATCGGCTAGAGACCGAACTAAGGGATATTGGTCATCGTATCGCTTTTTTAAAGCTTCAGATAGTCTTTTATGGCCGTCGAATACTCCAGTATCAATGACTTCCAAGCAGACCCGTAAAGCCTCTGGTAGTTGATGTGGAGCAATGGCGTTTCCAAGGATGCCATCCGTAGTGGTTTGGCTTTTCTTGAATTTTCGTAGAAGTCCTTTCTGCGGTGACTCTCCTTGGCTGTACTTCCGATCTCGCTCATGCTCACGTTCAGCAAGAACCGACTGGCGACCCAGAGAATGAGTAGACATAGACAGAGGATTACGAGGGGCGGGTGGAAGAGACTGATGTGATCGACTAGGAAATGGGACTGAGACAGCGCCAGACCTTCCAGTTGAACGTGTTGCTGCGGTACGATAAGGTGACCGTGGATTATCATGCTTTACAGTTGGGCTAGTGCCTGGTCTCCTAGAGGAATCGTATAATTTACCTGCCCTGTCGGTGGCTTCCTCTTCCTCGTCTGTTTCAAGGGATTCACCATCTATATTTGGTGTGTCCTTAGAACGTGGTGTTGCGGGAATTGTGGGCGTCGGCGACATGAAACGAGCTGCAATTGGTGGAAGGTCGTCTAATGATTCATACGGCGAATCAGCGCGGTAATAATCATAATCCAAGTTTGGCGTTGAAGCAGCAGCGGTTATTGACATTGAATATGGATGCAGTAAAGGGTCGATAAAAGTATCTTTCATTTTCACGAGTTCTTGCACGTATCTTTTAAGTAGAGTGGGTGGTTTGCTAGGTCTGAGAAGAAAAATGTTGGCGCGCACCTTTCTTCACTTGAAATAATCTCGAACAAAACTTCCTGACGTGTTCGTTCACGGGACCCAATATTTGACACGAGGTCATCTTCGGTGACCTCGCTCCAAGATTGAGCAGCCAATATATGACTCCCACTAGAATTATGTGACATGGAAGAATATGGAGTACCAGAACGGAGTGACGGAGCGGAAGCAGCGTCAAAAGACTTCTGGAGGTAGGGTGAACCTGTGCGTGTTGTAGTTGCCTTTACACTGGTCTTGTTTGGCGTAGCGACGTCGGTCTTAGAAGACGTGGCCGTAGAGACGGAACCTCGAGGTTCCTTGCCGTAAACAGCCTGGAAACGCGATACAGTTGTCTTTAGTGGAGCGTTGGTGGGCGGGGAGGCTGCATTGCCATGTGCATCGGGTAATACGCGATCCAAATTAGCTGGAGTTGGAGGAGGAGATATAAAAGCCACTTTCTTCTCTGGCGGAGTGGTTATATTAGTAGCGGTGTTCGTATTTTTGCGCGAGCTTCGGCCAGTAGAATCCGATAGGTTGGCATGTGAATCTTGAGAGATTTCTTCTGTTTGAAGGGGTATAGAGTAAGAATTAGGAGCAACAAGGTTTGTAGTCGATCGCGTATCAGGCGGAAGCGGAAGGGAGGGTTCAACAGACGGGGATGATCGAGGAGAAAGTTGGGAAGCGAATTGTGTAGGAACGAGTTCGGGAAGCGGTTTGAACGTCGATATAGACTTGGGGGTTGGGGTCGAGCTCGCACGGGGAGGATCTTGAGGAGGCCAGGATGGTAAAGGAGGAAACTTTTCTTTAGCAATGTCACGATCTCTGTCCTTTGCACCCCCACCGATGTGGAGTCGATGAAAAAAAGCCTTCATGAGCAGCAGGGGCCTCTACCGAGACAACGTTGAGGAATAAGGCTGGCACGAGGACGACGGGTTGCAAACGTCCAAACAAACACCAATTTGGGATGTCTTCTCAACCACGGGCAGCCCACCTCACAAAACATATCCCAGTCCTTTCGTATTCTTTTAATTCAACTGTTTTCCATTTATCTCAACTATCAGATGGGGTATCTAATGGAACTGCCCTCTGGTTAGGCGGACAGTGTCTCGCAATATATCTTGCCCAAATGCATAACAAATTCAAACCATCTAATCCTCAAAGCCCTCCTAGAGCAATTGAACTCGGAAGTGGTATTGGCTTAACCGCGTACGTCAGGGTGTTGCACGCGTCTACGTAGACCAACATACTTTCATCAGTCTTGCCATGAGTTCGCTAGGCTGGGACGTACTTGCCACAGACATCTTTCACGTCATTACTTCCGTTCTCCAAAAGAACATCAAAAACAACTTTGCCGCTATCCCAATTCGTTCTGGAACAGTTCATATTCGTGAACTTGATTGGACTGTTCAACCAGAGCAATGGAGATGGGATCACGAGGTTTATATCGCATCTCACACTTCATCGCTCTCAGATCCCGCGGGTCAATCTTCAGGCTCGCATTGTTGTCCCCCTTTCGACCTCATTTATTCTTCTGACACGGTCTATTCGGCTGAACTCCTTGAACCCTTGTTGCGTACTCTGCATGCCCTGAGCACCTTATCTGCAGCTGCTTCTCCGTCACATCGTTTCCCACCTATTCTCTTGTGCATTGAACGTCGCGACCCATCGCTGGTCAACCGCCTCTTTTGTGATGCTGAGAACATATGGCACTTCAATGTTAAACGCGTCCTGCATAAAAACCTAGCCAAGACAGTAGAGCGAAGCGGCGTGCATTGGAATAGGGCGGATTGGGAAGATGTTGAATTATGGAAACTTAAACTTGACCCCAAACAATGATTCTCATACAACATTGATCAGTCTTTTCAACAATTCAATTCCCGAACTTCAGTGGGATGGCGAACCATAAGTTTTCCATGATGTGCTGAAGACAAATTGGACTGGTCAAATGTTTTTGCAAGGGGGGTATTCCCACTCTATGCTTCCGGCTGGTCACTTCCCCCCGGAGCCAGCGTTCGATCAAATCCATGCTTAGACTGAAAGTGATCAGTCATTGATATCTTTGCTCAAGGAATAAATTATGCACCAAGTCCCTCCATGTCTCTTCCTCGTCATTTTCCGTTTGTAGCTGATAAATCTGAAGAAATCCTTTGAACCTAAGCAGCCGTATTCATTAGTGTCATTCCTGGTTTACTCGAAGGTGGTTTCATACGTAAGGTCTCCATCATCCGTCACGTCGAGAAACTCGATGAGCTCATCTTTCGTTTCTTTCGTGAATGGAGTGCCATTTGTTTCGTATGCCCACTTATCCAGACCTTCCGCAGTCAAATAAGCATTGGGGGATGGGGTGAGGAATACAAAAGATTCGGATTTTTCAGACGGTTTTTGAACTGGCGGATAGCAGTATTTGGAGAAAATATGTTTCAAACAGATCTCTAGCTGTTAGATTGATTAGAACCATGATCATGTAGGTTTGTATTGGAAAAGCTGACTTGATCAGAGATATTGCCCTCATCGTCCAAAAGTTGAGCAGACCTGGAGCTCATCGTGAAAGCCTGGAAATAGATTTATTACCGAAAAAGGAAATCTAATAAGAGTCACTCCTTGACCAACTTGTAGACCATGGACACTCGCCGTTCTGAACCCCTTTCAATCGAATCACTGCTACAGAAACAAAAAGACGAGAAAGAGTCTGCTTCCAAAGTATGTGTTTTATATGTCATTCTATTCCAACACTGACCCTGAATAAATCACAGCCTAAATTTCTATCTAAAGAAGAACGCGCCAAACTCGCCATAGCTAAACGTGCTCAAGAAATACTAGAAGAGACTGAACGTCGAGAAACAACCCGTCGAGACCGGGACGCCTTAGAAAGAGAAGCGGATGACCTAGCCCAACGAGAAAGAAATAATAAGTATGGCAGTCGATGTCAGTGACCTTTTCTCTCCCGGTGGATTTCACTTTTATTGACTTGATACTATGTTTTTTTCTATATTGTACATATCCAGATCAAGATAGATATGCGCACCCAGAACGAGACCGGGAACGGGACAGAGGCGGCGACCGTTCAGGTAGACGCGAACGAGATGGTCCGAGAGGTGGACGACAGCAGGCGCCACCACCATCTCAAACCCCAGACGACCGTAGATCCCGTGAAGGGTTCCAAAATATCCCCACCGGACCTCGCGCAGAACGCAGTAAAGGGTCTACTAATCAAGATGTCACCATGTCTTCCGCTTCAATGCCTCCACCCCCGGTCCCAACCTCAGAGCCGTCTTCCAACGCCTACGTCCCACCAATGACAGAAACCGATCTCTCAGCTATAAGATCCCGCTACCTCGGTGTTGACAAAAAGAAACGTAAAATCCGCAAAATGAACGACAGGAAGTTCGTTTTTGACTGGGATGCCCAGGATGACACGTTTGCTGAAGATTCGCCTGTTGCTGTTGGGAGTAATAGGCAAGGTGCTCAGGTTATGTTTGGGAGAGGACGCTTGGCTGGCATGGATGATGGAGGTGGGACTGGACCGAGAAGGAGTTTGAATAATAACAATGGGGCAGTTGAAACCCAATTGGCAGATCAGAGGGAACGAAGGAAGGCTGAGAAAGCTGGATTTGATGATCGACATTGGACGGAGAAACCTTTGGAAGAAATGAAGGAACGTGATTGGCGGATTTTCAGAGAGGATTTTAGTATCTCTGCCAGAGGTCAGCCAATCTGATACGCAGCTCCTTTGAATTGTTGAACATTTTCTAATTGTGAGTTAGGTGGTTCAATACCCCATCCTCTACGTTCTTGGGTGGAATCTTCAATTCCACAACAAATCTTGGAATGTATTGAACGGATTGGTTATAAAGAACCATCACCTATCCAACGTCAAGCTATCCCAATTGGTTTACAGAACCGAGATATTATTGGTATTGCTGAAACCGGTATGATGACTTTTGTATTTTCTTCAAACTTGCATAAACTTATTTTGTATATTAGGTTCGGGAAAGACTGCTGCATTTGTTATTCCCATGTTGGCATTCATCTCGAGTCTTCCGCTTTTTACGGATGACAATAGGCATTTGGGTCCATACGCATTGATTTTAGCCCCAACGCGTGAGTTGGCACAACAAATTGAAAGTGAAGCTCGCAAGTTTGCATCTCCCTTGGGTTACAAATGCGTTTCGATAGTCGGTGGTGTGAGTATCGATTATTTTATTGGATTTATATAAATATATTCACATTCTATCCGCAGAGAGCTGTCGAAGAACAGCAATTTAATCTTCGAGAAGGAGCAGAGATCATCATTGCCACTCCTGGTCGACTAAAAGATGTGATCGAACGTCATGTGCTCGTCCTTTCACAATGCCGCTACGTGGTCATGGACGAAGCCGATCGTATGGTGCACCTCGGATTTGAGAATGACCTAACGTTCATTTTGGATGCACTCCCCTCTGAGGCTATGCAAGGTGAAGACCTTGGTGAGCAGATGGACGTGGATGGAGAAACGATGATCAAGAAAGGTCGTACGAGGGTCACGACACTTTTCTCTGCTACTATGCCACCTGCTGTCGAACGTCTTGCTCGAAAATATCTTAAGAAACCGGCTGTGATTACTATTGGTGAAGCTGGACGTGCGGTCGATACCGTTGAGCAACGGGTTGAATTTGTTAATGGAGATGAGAAGAAAAAGTGAGTTCAAGATGAGAGGATGTCGTGACCCAAAAGCTGACTATTCTTTCAGACAAAAGCTTCTCGAAATTCTCAACAGTGGATTATACGCGTCGCCTATCATTGTTTTCGTCAATCAGAAAAAAACGGCAGATATGGTTGCGAAAGATCTTTCTCGTGCAGGGGTAAGTCCAAAGTTATTTTTGGAAAACTAATAATAATCATATGATATCAGTGGAATGCGGCAACGCTGCACTCGGGCAAAAATCAAGAACAGCGAGAGGCATCATTACAGTCTTTGCGTAATGGGGAATCAGATGTGCTGGTTGCTACTGACCTTGCAGGACGTGGTATTGATGTTCAAGACGTCAGTCTTGTTATCAATTTCCAGATGGCGAATACGATTGAAGCTTATGTGCATCGTATTGGTGGGTTGTTATCTCTTTGATAGTGTGGAACGTTGTTGATTTCTCCTAATAGGTCGTACTGGACGTGCAGGTAAAATGGGTATAGCTATCACATTTTTGACGAACGATGATGATGAAGTCATGTGGGTTCTTATCTCATGTTCATTCTTTCTCATCTATAAATGACTTTTTTTTTGATCAGGTACGACCTCAAGCAAGGTATGGTGTTGTTATTGAAATATAGGGGTAATGAGCTAAACGGTTTTAAACTACTAGAAATATCCAAGAGTCCCGTATCGAAGGTTCCTTTAGAATTGGCTAAACATGAAGCTGCCCAACACAAGGTATCACGGGAGATGAAGAGGAAGCGTGAAGATGAGAATGATACATAGCTGTTATGTAATCCAGTTGATCGGCATGGATCCACGGCTAAGCCGACCGGCTGACAGAGTTGTATTTTACTAAGAAACTACCGTTACTCCCATGGCTGCTACTACATTCGCTCTTGCCTCTTCCCTTGTATCTGCAACAGCAGTCATTAACCCTTCCTTGTCAGCAGGAATGGCCTCCTCAGATTCTCTTTGGTCTCCCTCGGTATGTCTCCTCAAACCCCCTCCTTAAGTTACAATTTAAGTTGAAATCTGCGGTTGCTCAGGACCCACAGAGTACACAATCCTCCTTTCGTTTTCGCAACAAGTCCTCTTCTTTATTGAGCGTACATCACCAGAAACAACAATCTCACAAGCATGGCCCTTTTCATGACCTCAAACGTCTCCTTAATAACCATATCACCCATCCTCCTCACTCTAATCCACGTACCTCTCCAGATGGCCCAGATTCTTCACCTCCACCTCATAGCCCTAAACCCGTAAAGCAGAGCAAGGATCGAACTCCCTCTGCAAGTTCTTCGGATTCATCTCTTGCTACTCATCACAATCAAATATCACAGCCTCATCCAATCACTTCTCTTCATGACGCAACTCAAGCCCATCTCTCTAAAAAGTATGGAAAATGGGGTCGTGTTCTCGGAAGCGGAGCAGGTGGCACCGTTCGCCTCATCAAGAGCAAGAACAACGGTAATCTATTTGCAGTCAAAGAATTTCGACCAAAACATTCTGGAGAATCGGAGAAGGAGTACCAGAAAAAAGTCACCGCAGAGTTCTGTGTTGGTTCAACTCTCAAGCATCCGAATATCATAGAGACCGTTGATATCGTTTCCGATCATGGCCATTACTATGAGGTCAGCTCTCTCTTTCAATTTTTGCTCTTATTCCTTTCATCTCCCTAACAACTCGCCTCAAAAAAGGTCATGGAATTTGCACCTTACGATCTCTTTTCCGTCGTCATGTCCGGCAAAATGTGCCGTCCAGAGATTTACTGTGTCTTTCGCCAAATTTGCGATGGCGTCGAGTACCTCCATGAAATTGGCCTAGCACACCGCGATCTCAAACTTGACAACATTGTCATGAGTTCCGAAAACGTCGTCAAACTCATCGACTTTGGTACAGCTACCGTCTTCCATTACCCTGGCAAAGCCCACACCCCTGCTACCGGCATAGTTGGTAGCGATCCTTACCTCGCTCCAGAAGTCCTCAACAACGATTCTTACGACCCGCGTAAAACAGATGTATGGAGCGTTGCCATCATTTTCTTGTGCATGGTCCTCCGTAGGTTTCCATGGAAAATACCCGACCTCAAAACAGACCCAAGTTTCAAGGCCTTCGTCACAGCTCATCCAGATCTTTCTGTCAAACCCCCACCGAAGATTACCAAAGATCCCCATCATATAATTGCCAAGAATCCGCCATCATTAGCTCAGGGTCGTAAACCTCCTTTCCGGGGTCTTACCATGCCCAGCAAGTCTGACGACATCAGGGTCCCTCAACGGGAACGAGCTGCCAGCACAGGGACTGGTGATCCAGAGCCTTCAAGCAGTACCAGCACATCCACATCTTCAGAAACCACATCAATTTCAACTGGATGTTCTAGATCAGACTCTCAATCCACCACCATCACGGATCCCCCTTCTCGTCTCGCCAGTGGCTCCGTTTGCAACAGTCTGGATACACTAAACAATCAAGAAGCAGTGTGCCAGGATCTTATTCGGCAGACCCCGGAGGCTGGGCAACATCCATCAACGTATAGCACCACCATGCTACCTGATTTGGCGGCTTGGCATCATCCAACTTCTCTGCCGAGTCCTTGTTTACAAGACGATTCGTTGACGCCGAAGGCCGGAGCACCTTCGACGCTCACTTTCCCTTTACGACCATGCCTTAGCATTCGGGTCTCTCCGGACGAGGAGGAGGCTTCTGTCTGTATGAATACGGCTAAGTCTCAAGTTGTACAGCCTGATGCCTCGGAGGAGAGAGAACTTCCATCCGATATCGTTGTGTCAGTACCAACAACCCATGCTACACCCAAGCCCGTTCCTCTGCTGGCTTCGCCACCTAAGAGACGGCAACGTTCGGATAGTGCCACCACCTTCCATGCGGGAGGTTCCGAGTCTATCTTCCGATTATTACCAAGAGAGGCTAGACCTGCTCTTCGCCGAATGCTTTTCGTGGAACCCACTTTGCGATGTACACTTACTGATCTGCTTAAAGGCAGAGGCAAGACAAGTGGGCTTTTATGTGGATGTCAAACGGACAAGAGTGCCGGTGCCAATGGCAATGCTGCATCGCCGTCATCATCGTTCTCAGTAGGACATTGTGTAGACCATGACGACTGCGATGAAGAGGACGATGGTGATGAGTGGCTAAAATCCATTGAGCCTTGTTCGCAACCTGGAACTGTGCCTAAACATGTACACATCAAGGCTGCAGTGGAAGAGAAGCAGGGAAAACGCAAGTTTTTCTGACATGGAACAAGGGCTTACTCCGCTGTTGTTCAGCTGTACTGCAGAAGCGGTCAGCTCGACACAGCTCGCCTCCCGTTGTACTTCTTGTTTTCCTGTCCCCTCTTTTGGTCCATTCCCTCTTCTCCTTTTTATCCCAGGATGCTTATCTCTGTCTCTTAACCATCCCGCTTTATCTAAGATTAAACTTGAAAACATCCGATACCTCCCCTCATCTCCCCTATATCCATGCATTCCTCCATTTTCCCTCCTCCCCATTCCCCCTCCAGTCATCACATTCCATCCAACATGATATTTATCTATCTATCTTCTTTATTTCCCGCTTAGCTCTTCCATTTTGTTTCGTAACCTATCCTATTCCAGTCTACTTACCTAGATTCTTCACTTTCAACCTTCGTTCGGATGTCCATTCAACTTGCATAAGTCATATCGAACCCTTTTTTATGCTTCTGTTTTGACCTACACAGATATGTAGATGGTTATTCCGGGCTTTCGGCCCCTCTCCATCCCCTTTACCCCAATGCATACCTGCATACCCCTCCAAACCAAAGTTGGTTGTAACTTTCTTTATGTACTTGTTGTGTAATAATCACATTTTTGTTCATTCTCAATAAAACCGTGGTGGAAAATGTACATTTATTTCCCCTTTGAATTATGGATATGGGCCGGCGCTTGAGATAGTCCCAAGGGCAAATAGATTTAAGCAATGCCCTGAAATGGGTACATATAGCTATAATTCATCTCGGTGTGGTTGACCTTTGCTAGATTTTTTCTTGGCAGGCGGTGATTGTTGTTTCTTCTTCTCCTCTTCCTTGCTACTATCATCATCCAGAATGGTTGTTTCAGTTTGGACATCATATCCAGCTGCCCGAAGCGCATTTACAAGCCTTTCACTCTCCACTGGCATACCCTCCACAGAACTCTCCGCCAACTCGATGATAACCCCGCCATCTTCACCACCCAAAGTGCTTTTCCCACCCCCGTTCTGCGAGCCCATAATAGTTTCTATAGTTTTACGCAAAAGTTCATTGAACATTTTTTCCTTGGCCGTCATTGGCTCTGACGGGTCATTTTTGAGTATAGTCGGGGGAGGAGGCAAGACAGTTTTGCGAGGAGGGACCTTTAGAGGATGGTCCGCGGTGGGTAAATTGATCTCGCGTTCCGTTTTGGCATCGACAACCTCGCGGCACCGGATTTCTGCTTCTTCCCCTGCATCCTGACGAGATTTAAACCCAGGTTCTCCGCATAGTCGAGGCGTTTGCACAACGAGTACATACGAACACGTCTTAGTCTCCTTAACGAGCAATATATTGTCGGTCATCACCATCGAGCAGTGGAACTATGTTTAGAAAAACATCCACACGCACATGCACGCAAGTCAGGTGAGCATCAGATGTCAAGTGATTAATAGAAGAGTTTTCTTTTGAATAAATGGGAAAAAAGGGGAAAGAGAAATGAAAAAAAGAAAGTTGGGTTATGGAAAAGGCAAAAAAAAGAATATCAACTGACCTGGACTTCGACTTCACGACTTTTTCCCGTCTTGTCACAAATGGTTCCATCTCCCCATCTTTGAACGAGATATCGTGAACCAGCGCTTCGGGCGAGTTCTAAATTGGCTGCTTGGGCATTTTGTTCCGCGACTGTCAAGTCGACACCAGGTTCAGGGTTTGCAGGTGCGCGGCCAAGAGTGTATGACTCCCACTAACAATATACAAAGGAATGTTGTTAATATTTCTCTTTCCTCAGTAAGCTAGATAACTCACTTCGCGGTCCTCTTCTGGTTTGTATGACCCTAAAATAAAAAATAAAAAAATCAACAGGGTTCAAAAACAAATTTATAATATTTTCAAAGGAAGCTTTGCATGTAGAACAACAGCTGCGATGTTACGCGTGGACTCTCTAAAGAAGGACTTGTTGGCTTCGAAAGGGCATAAATAATGAATAAAATCTGATAAGAACGCGGGTGAAAAAAGGAAATCACGCAGAAGGGCGCTGAGAGATTTTTTTTTTTTCAAAAAGGGGTGGGATGAAAAGAAGGCTCAAAAACGCATTATTATCGGAGAACTAAAATAAAATAAAAGCGAAAGGAACGCGAGAAGGGACTGCGGTAAAATAGTTGAGAAATGATATTTTACCTGTGAAACGGACCTGCGAGGGAATGATTTCTTTAAATTGTCTAATTTCGTCGTTGTGGCAGTAAGAATAAGTAAACCACCCTTGACGGTACTGTTCAGAAAAAAGGGTCGAAGATGGGATAAGATTGTGAGTGGACCGGGATTCCGAGGGCAAATGACAACACACGTAAAGACATGTTCCGGCGAGTGGCTGGAGCAGGGACCAGCTTCGTGCGGGCGTCACATCGGTGTCTAAATCGTCATCTGTGAAGGAAGGGACAGTATCCAAGGGTTTCGGTATGAGGCAGATGTACGAGTCCCGCGGCCCCATTTTCATGTGTTCCAAGGTATAATTTTCTGATGCAAGGGTTGGTGGTAACTAGGAGAGTGAAATCAGAGTTGCAGTATATGTTGCGGTAAGCAGGCATACATCATGAGTGGTTGTTATCGGGGTGTGTTCATGGGGTTCTCCAGGACCAATTTCCTTGGGTTGAGAGGACGAACGCCAGTCGGTATCCCTCCATGGTTTATCTAGAAACTCAAGCTCGCCACCAGAAAGGCCTTCTTTGAGCCAACGCTCAGCGGTTTCGTTTAGGACAGGAAGACCGTTCAAGAAAGCAACACGAAATTTTGGAAAGGCATAAGTGTCATCTGGAAGAGAATGTAACAAACGAGCAGAAGCTGGTAGCGAACAAGCAGCTAAGAAGACAGAGATGAGCATGAGGGCGAGAGGGCAAAGGTTAGATATATACATGTCACCATGCCGTATGTGCCGATGTATATTTTCAAGCTCAGCCATCTCCGCGGCCGAGCCAGTGTTGGGCTTACCCTTCTGATCGGCGGTTGGTGTCCTTTATTTCCCAAGTAAAATAACAAGGTTACTTGTGGTTGCCATCCATGTGATGTTGATTGTTTGAAAAGGCATTTTAAAATTACGTGAGTATAAGTAGGAAAGATAATAAGTCGACTTGTTCTATATACGGCAGTGAATTAAAGCCGGTTCACTCAACTTTTCCCCACTTCCTTTCCTCTTTTCTCCAACCAGTTCACCTCAAGCGCCCTCAAACTCCCTCCTCCCATCTCACAACCACTACGATCGCGTGTCTTTGACCGCCATGTCAACGTCCCCAAATGACCCGCAGGACGAGGGAGCAGATAAGCAGTCGTTGGACGAGCTCGAAGATACTAATCACGTTGTTGACACTGACGCCGGTATGTTGCTTTCACCGTGTATGAAATCCCTATCTTTCGCTGCTTTCATCTCTTGATGTTGGGCGATATTATACTAACTCCTTTTTTCTTTTATCTAGGTCCTTCTCCAACCACTCCGGCCAAACGGGGACGCGGCCGTCCCAAGGGTAGTAAGAATAAGAAAGCTACATCGTCCTCTGCTGCAGAAGGCCCATCCACGCCTGTTGGGCAGAGGAAGCGCGGTCGTCCCCCGAAAGTAAGCAAAATGCTATAATCAACACTTTCTTCCGCTTCCCTCCAGAACCCCATGTTGATATTCAGTTTTCGATTTGCAGGAAAAGAAGGAGGATAATGGTGAAACCCCACCTCCGAAGCGGCCTAGGGGGCGTCCTCCCAAAAATCCGAAACCTCCCGCAACAGAAGGTACAAGCGGTGAGGCAGGTGAACCAAGCGTGAAGAAGAAACGAGGGCGACCGCCGAAGCAGACAGCCACGTAGTTCTACCTTCATCCTCGATTTCTACCTTTTTCTTCGATCCTTGCATTGGTTCCCCATCTTGATCCTGCGTCGTATGCTGTGCATTCTTTAGTCTAGGCAACTTATGACCGACATGATTCCCCGACCTTCTTTACCCTTACGCCTCAAACTTGCCAAAGTTGAACTACATGAACGGACATTTCTCTTGGAAGTACGCTATCGTTTTCGCGTCGCTTATTTATGGAGTTGTACATATCAACATATTTCAGTCATAGAACAGGTGTGTCGTTTGTACAATTGAAACCTTTTTTTTTTCACACCCATTGTGAACCTCATGTTGAAAACCTTTAAAGCTTTTTGAAATTTGAACAAGTTGCAATCATGAAATTAATTCAATTCCACGTTTCAAGGAAGCCATGGGAACATGTTGCCACTGACAAGATTCAGGAGCTTCTAAATTCATCCCTTCGCTCCTGGAGACTTACGCCATCGGCGTTCTTATTTCTATTTCCAAGCAAATGTCGAGGAAGGCACATATAATAACATTGGCAGTCGTCCTGGGATAACACAGTTTGACGTTCATTTGTTATTGTGGGTATAATTTATCAGCAATTTCTGTGCTAACCACATTGTCCACGTTCCCGTCACACCGAAGGTAGCTACTCCTATCCAGCCTATCCAAGTGAGGATGGCTGCTTGACTTGCTGCTTTTTTCTTTACAGCAGCGTAACTGATATCCGGTCGGAATGTGACCATGGTATATAATGGAAGCCAGCCTTTGGGTTTTCCCGGGGGATAGGGAACCTTGGCCAGCGCCGGTGCCAGAGATTCGAGAGAAACCATCAGTGGCGAAGACAGTGAGTATAAAAGGTTGTCCAGAAACTTTCTCATCACATATCTCAGCGTGGTTACAGAATGTCGCATTTCGACACTGAGATCACGAATGTCAACAGTTCGTTCCTGTGCAAAGAAATGAATAAAACACGGACTAATTATCCATGGCAAGATCGCAAATGGCGATCAGATCCTCATGTCGGGTGTCTGTATAGTATTGTAAGGCATCGGACAAACGTCGATCATGACCGTTACAGATCGGAAGTACTGATGTGACACCTTCGGCATCCAGAAGAGTTGACAAAATCCTAACATCTTCAAGACCACAGTTCAAACCTTGGCCGTAGAAAGGGACCATTGAATGAGCTGCGTCTCCCAGCAAAATGGCTCGATCCAGATAATGGTAAGGCTCGACCTGCCAAAAATGGGGTGCGTGGTTACAATCAACTTCACCCAAGCCTCAAAAAAAGCCAAGATTTTTTTTTTTTACCTTTTTACAAATCAAAGGACTTCTGGGGTTCTTCATGAAATCGTCCACCAGCTTTTTCTCGCCGATAGCGCGGAGTGCGTCTGGGAAATATAATTTAAACCATGTCAGAATAATGTCGGCGCTACAGAGGCGATTAAGTTCGGCGGTGGGTGCAAATAAGGTACAAGTAAAAGTTTTGTCCTTATGTTGAGAAATATTGATTACGCATCCGTATTAAAGTCTCACATGGGGAAAGCTTACTTTGTTTGGGAGTGCTATGAGCATGAAGGAATGGCGCGGCCAGATATGGAGGTGGTTCGGATCGAACAGAAACGTCGGTTCGCCATTCCGGTCCTTGCCTGCAGGCACCTTCAGTTCGACATATTCGTCCCTGATATATTCTTGCTGATAATTCATTCTAAAAAAACCTCGGTGTCAGGGAGAGTCGGTGGGAACAAAAAATAAATAAAGTGGGTCATGGATCCAAAAAAAAACCCCACGGCGGAAGGAAAATCACTAAAGAAGAACATAGGCAGGTCGCCACTTACCTAAGCGCCCTCATCATCTGGCGTCGTATAACAGAATAACTCCCATCTGCACCAATGCAGAGGTCAAAATCAACGGAGAAGTCCTCTTTTGAAAATGTCTCCTGAACTGCCATAGTCTTGTTGTCCAAATTGACCGCGATGATCTTGCAGTTGAAAAATACATGAATGTTGCTGGAAGCTGTGACTTCATCCAATAAAGCTTCATTGAAGAGTGCCCTATCGATTGAATTAATACACTATTAACGTCAAGATTCATAAGGCAAGGAAATCCATGTGATGAGATAAAACACATGTAGATCATTTCGAAACTCGTACCTGTCCATCTCTGTCATATAACTGACTGTCGAGTTCCCCTGTTTGTTTATGTACCATTCGACCACGCATGGGTATGGCCGATTGTAAAAATCGCTTAGCTATAGCTGGTTCTACAGCCTCTAAAGCAGCGATACCGCGGTGCGAGATGGCCAAATTGATAGACCGTTGTTGTGTGGCGGCCTTGCACGACGGGAGGCGCATATCTAACGTGAGAAATGAAAAAGCATCGGCCAAGATGTTCCAAACGGCTTTTAAAAAAAAATACGACAACCAGGTATAAACGGAAAAAATCTACCAACCTGGACGACTCTCGTAAAGATCGACACGCCAGCCACGCTTGGCCAATGCCATGGCCGCTAGACAACCAACGGGGCCAGCCCCGACGACGGCCACCTTTCTAGATGATGTCGGTGTAGATGACATATCATTAATTTTGACTCAATACACAGCGTCGGTTTGTTATTCTTTTTGCTTGACTCGCGGAGATCAGATACTGAAACATATGTGACCTGGACCGGTTACAGATTGACCGGTGCCTAATAAATTATAAATTGTTGCAAGCCAAATGATATAAATTTTTTTTTAACAGTAATCACTAACATTTCATTTCAAATCTGAAGCAGATCATAGGCCCCCCCCCCGTTGCATCCTAATTTCTGGCACTTTACACTGGTCAAATGTCTGATCTCGGTTAGATTAGATTATGGTGCATCCCGGAGCCCCCACAACATTGTCATTTAGATCAAAGCTGATTCAGGAGTCAGTAAGGCGGAAAATCTGGCGTATAAAACTACAGTCCTTGGGAAGAAACATATACTAGACCATAGCAACCAACCCTGCGTAACTTCCCCGAGTCACGGAATGTCACGGTGTAAGTATTCTGTCATCGTCGAATGAGTGGGTCAATTGTACTCAGAGTTATCAGAGTAAATTTTGTGTCCGTCTCTGTCTCTTCGGCGGATATCTTTTGTTACAGCATGCATACATAACCATATATAACTTCAACTGCCACTTGTCCGGACCTTGAAGTCAAGTTCTTGTCCTTTACCCTCTTTATTAGATCAACTGGAAGCAGAAAAGAAATGGTCTCAGAGCACACCGATCTCAATGTTCCTTTGAGCGATGACTTCATCGTGCCAACCAACAACGATATAGCAGCTACATTGTGTACAGATGGAGGTAAGTAAATTACAATTCCACCCCGCAGCTAATCTATCAATCTGTTCGTATTGACTGACCCCTGCATTTATCTAGAAAATAAATGCACATATTTGTGTGGCAACTCTCTTGGATTACCCTCCAAAACCTCGTCTGCGCTGGTTCAGGAGGAACTAGACGCATGGGCCACACGGTGAGGTCATTCGTTACATACACTCCCCATCATTCCAGCTTATTTTGTCGAAATAAACCATTTCTTTTCTTCACCCATCTCGCGCCTATCGAACTCAGAGGTGTAATGGGGCACTTTTCTCATCCTCACAATCGCCCTTGGACCAAGTGCTGCGATGATGTTCACCCCTTGCTTGCTGAACTTGTTGGTGGGTTATAATTCACAATATTACGGCCCTAATTACAGGAACTTTACGCTATCATCACTCTACATAGGGGCAAATGAAAAGGAAGTAGCATGTATGGGAACGTTGACCAATAATTTACATCTCATGATGGACTCTTTCTACAAGCCCACTCCTAATCGTTACAAGATTCTTTGTGAAGCAAAGGCTTTCCCCTCGGATCAAGTAAGGTGTTAATTTGCTTTTTTCAGTGCAACCGTCGTGAATTAATCCATCTCTTTTCTTTTTAATTGCAGTATGCTTTCACGTCACAAGTTCTTGCGCATGGTCTCGATCCCGTGAAAGCTATAAGGGAAATATCTCCTCGGGAAGGAGAGTATACTCTTAGAGAAGAAGATATCCTTGAAGTTATCGAGAAAGAAGGATCCACCATCTCCCTCGTGCTCTTTAGCGGAGTTCAGTACTATACCGGACAATGGTTCCCTTTGCAGTCCATCACACGGAAAGCCAAAGAGATGGCGAGTGCTTTTTCCTTTTTTGTAAACAGTCACAGACGACATCCCCAAACCCTAAAGGCTCGGCGACCGACCTTTTGGGTTAACCCTCTTTATTGACTTGTTTCTTTGAGGAAAAATGTGATTTACTAAACGCCCTTTTTTGTAACCTTTTTAGGGTTGTATCTGTGGTTGGGATCTTGCACATGTCATTGGCAACGTGCCCATTTCATTGCATGATTGGAACGTGGATTTTGCGGTTTGGTGTACCTACAAATACGTCAACTCGGGCCCAGGCGGCATTGGTGGTCTATTTATCCATGAAAAATGGCATGAGGTCGAACGGCCAAAGTCAGTAATACCCTCCAAATTTATATTATGCTTCCAATGACCGGAAATTATATAGGTATGCTGGATGGTGGGGCCATGAGTTGTCCACCCGGTTTGATATGCCACCTAAATTCTCACCGATCGAGGGTGCGCAGGGGTTCCAACAGTCGAACCCTAGCCCATTAATCGTGGCCTCTTTGTATGGTTCACTACAAGTATTCAAAAAAGCAGGGATGATGGGGCCGTTGAGAGAACGTTCTATTGAACTAACGAGAATCCTGGAAACATTGCTGAAACAATCACAGTACTTTGTTCCGGTGGACGAGGTGTCGAAAAACACGAGGCGTGGATTTACGATTATCACGCCAAGCGAGGCTTCTCAACGTGGAGCACAGTTGTCGCTGTTGTTTCTGCCCACTGGTTCGGAGGTGATGAGAACGGTATTTGGGTATCTGATGAAGAATGGGGTGGTTGGTGACGAAAGGGAACCTGATGTGATCCGACTGGCACCAGCACCACTGTACAACACGTTGAAGGATTGTGAGCAAGCCGCGGCGGTTATTGAAAAGGCGTTTAACGTTATGGTATAAGTAGGAGATATAAGGAAGATACAAAGAAATGGGCTATTTAAAGATCTGATTAGTAAATTGGCTGACTAGTTCTACATAACGACCAACACGTAAAATATCATTATGTTCTTCAACGAGATCGTTTACATTTCTGAAAACCTTATGAGGGGGGAGCTGGGAGAGATGGTCGTACATTGTGTCCGTTTGAAGTTGGTCCACGAGGGTATCTCCCTTGGAATGAAGTAATAACCAAGATATTCCTGATGAAGAAGGTCTAGATGGATAGTTGAGAACTGAAAACTGGTTGTAAGACTCTGCAATGCCAAAGGCTCGTTGTATGAACCACTCGCGGTACTTTGGGAAGCTGGTTATGATCATGTCTATATCGTATATGCCTTCCGACATGATGATCCCTTTTACGGAGTGCAGTAACTCCGGCGAGGGTGAGAGTAAAGGAGATATCGCAGATGAATCAAGGAAGATGCAGGCTAGCATATGAGCACTGCAGCTATGTCCGATGAGGATGAGGTTGTGGGGGTCAAAGGCCGGAGATGGGTGTGAGAAAATGAAATTGAGAAATTGCAAAAGATCTTGAGTATGGGCTGGATGAACAAAGACTGGATCTCCGGTAGCTGGGGAGAGACGGTAATTTGGAATTGCGACTGGGTAAGATGTGGCCATAGCTATATTGCGGGCGAGTTGAGCATGGTCTTGCTTATCTTCACTGTGAGAGTTGTTTCCAGTGATTTGTAAAAAGAATAGATGGTGTGGTAATACTTACGATCTCCAAGCACCACCATGAATAAAGCAAATTAGAGGTTTCTGATGCGAGTTAGGAGGAGTATACAAATCAAATTGCAGCTGTGATTCGTAGTTTATTGTTTCAACGGTGATCGACATTGTGGTTACTCAAAAATGTTTTTATTTTTTACTCGATTAGCAAGGATGACTACAGGTGATTTGTGTTGATAATTCGAACATGTGACTTTTTTGGAGCTGAAGTGGAAACCCAAGTCTTAACCTAACCATAAAAAGACATAAATTCATTTTACACTGCTTTGTATATAAAAATTCCACATTAGGGTTTCTTATATTTCTGAAAACCCCAAAAACGGGCGAAAACCGTGTGAAACCTGGAAACTTTTTTTTTTTCCCAAGTTACCTGACGACCCTTTATAAACCTTGTGTATCCTTCTAGTCCCTTTCTTTCCTCCTTTTCCCCCATGGCTTTCACTACCTCAGACATTTGCAAAGTCGGTGTTTCATCTCTCTTTTGTTATTCCCCTCGACTTACTTTTATTCACAAAGATCCTGATCGCCATCTTCATTCCACCCCTAGGTGTCTTTCTTGAGAGGGGTTGTGGCGCAGACTTTGTAACTATTCAACCCTTTTAAATATCTCTGCGAAAATTTGGGTTTAATCTCCTTTATCCAGCTGATAAACATTTTGTTGACCATTCTAGGCTACATGTAAGCTCATCCAATAACATATACAAGTACAATCTTGACCTTCTTCTTCTATTCTAGCCCGGGCATTTTCCATGGCAAGTGAATTTCATTCAACCCCCTCCCCTCAGTCGATCTCACTTTCCTTTAGCTTTATATATTATCTTGAAATATTAGCAGTTGGGAAAATGATACCATCTTATCATTGTTACTAGTCTCTTGTATCTTTTTTTTTACAATAATCAATTGTTAGCCTCTTCGCCTTCATCCTCGTCTTCACTGGCGTTCGTACTCGTAGCAGTATTGGACTCCTCACTGGCACTCACATCAGCATCCTCACTAACTTCCCCTCCCTCGGGAACACCAGCACCCACACTAGATGTCTCGTCAGAATCATCCTCGTCAGAATCACTGTCGTCAGAGACGTTGGCCACAACCGCAGCCAAAAGTGTGGATGCAACAATCGATGCTGGTGCCGTTACCGACGTTGGTTTCTCCCCCTCTGATTCGCTTTCTTGATCATCGAATTGCTGGATCATATGCGTCCCAATCATCTGGCATTTCTTGAAATTCTCCGTCTCAATTCCCTCCTTACGCCCCTCACCACTTGTAGTCGGCAAAATATGCCACCCACGAATATCATCCTCTTCAACAATGTCTTCTTGGTAAAGCGCAGCTAGTATCTGCCCAAACAGCGGCATACGCGAAGATGTCGCGCAGTGAGCCTAGAATCAACATGACGGCATTCTGTTACCCCAAATGGCATGACAAATTTTAAATAAAAAAAAAAAGAACAATCACCTGTAAAATACTAATAGTCTCTACAGGATCCACACCCCCAATCCTGTTAATCAGTTCTCCCCATCGACCAATGACACGAGAAATTTCTTTGCGTTGAGAAACGGCATTACCCTCCATGGGAATTTTTTCGACAATGGCAGCAACTACCGCCTCTTTCACGCGTATCAAGGGGACATTACTGGCCATGCGCAAGGTTTTTAGTTCAACGGCTGCATTATCGACTGAATGGCCTTCGGTGAATGCACGTTCTAGGGATTGCGTTACTTCTGTGCGGAATTCTGCGTCTGCCATTAAGCCTAGATTGACAGGTGTGATGGAGATGTCTGATACTGATTCTGCGTCGGTGTGCATGTAATCTTCGTCATCTTCTGATGAAGAGTCGCTTGAAGACCCCTCTTCGTCCGAGATGTCCAAATCCCTTGGGTTGTCACCTACCCGAAATGATATCGAATAAATGAACACATGTCCTTTTTTCCTCTCTCTTTTACTTCCCCATTGGTTGTGAATAAAAACGTACCTATTCGCATATAACGTTGATTATTAAAGTTTTCAGGGCCTTCCTCGTCGTCTTCCTCATCAAACGGTCCTCTTGGCCATACGATAGCATTAGAATCTTTCCCAAGACTGGTCTTATCTATTGAATCTTGATCTATGATACCAATGAATATCAGTTAAACAGAAAGAAAGAGTCAAACTCACTAGCTTCAACTTCCTCAATATCAGAATCGTCATCGTCATCATCATCATCATCACCCGCCCCATCGCCATCCCCGCCCCCTGTACCAATGTTTTCATTCCGTTTAACCGACAATCGCTCATACAAGTCAAGTATCGCATCAGGTCCAATCACCACTCCTTCACCAATAAGGCATCCAAGCGGGACATGCGAACCATCTTTGACCATAACACCTGCACCAATAATACTTCTCTCAACAATACAACCAGCACCAATAATCGTATTTTCGAAAATATATGAGTTTCTGATGATGGAGCCAGCTCCGATGGTGCAATTTTGACCTATCACGGAGGCGATTATTTGGACGTTTTCGGCGACTTGGGTTGATGAGCCGATGAGAGTGTTGATACCGATGTTACATGTTCTGCATGAGTGTCATTATTTAGTTTGTAATTTCTTTATTTCTTTATTTAGATAGTGGACTGACCTGGCTAGTATGACGCTATTATCTTTGGCGATGTATCTGTTACCACGAGTATGTTCATAAATATGGCCTCCTGGGTGATTATCATCCGGAACGAGGGGAAAAGTCCATCTTGACAAAATGTCTCTACTATAAAAACAAAAAAGAACACAGTCAGATTCAACAAGTTTCTTCAACCGTACGATGCGTTACCTGATCGATTCATAGCTTCGTGTATCCTGCACACGAGCAGCATACCCTTCTTCCGCAACATAACAATGGATACTTTTCATAAGTAGATCTGAAGTTAGAATTCCATGAACAAAGTCTCTTCGGATATCGAGATAATCAAAATTGTCTTGAAACAATGAAGGAACCTAAGAAAGAGCAAAGGAGAATTTTTTTTTTCTAAGTAGAAGGACGAGAGAAGAAGTAACGTCATTAGTCACCTCAACGGAACAGACATCGATAGAGCAGTCTATTAAATCATTCCGGATGTCTACTTCAGGATGAGCGGTCAAGATCTCCCGAGGGATGGTAATAGATGTCGTTCGCGGATATCCTTGTATATGTTCGTAATGCAAACATTCCGACGTCTGAGAGTCAAGCACGAACACAGAGGATTCACCTCGAGCCCTATAAAAATGGTGATATCAAAAAAACAAAAAAAAAACATCGCAAAAGGAACGGACAGACAAACCTGGTACGATGCCTAACCCCACTCTCTTTAACAACCATCGTCATAATAGCATCCTTATTCGTCTTCCTCCTTTCTTTATGTACCCTCACAACCTCATCGATCCTGATATTGCTCACCAGATCACCCATGACGAGCACAAAATCGCTCGTTACAAGTCCGCGCGTATAGATATCCCGCATCGCATCGCCAGGTGAGAAAGTCTCTTTGGCAGTCGTTATTGGTACGATCTGCATGCCTGAACCTGGTTTTGACCATTTTGATTCCCTAAATCCATTTTTATTTCGATATTATGTTTTTTTTTGGGGGGGGGGAGGGGGAGGGGATGGAGGGATTTGTAGACGCACCTAATCGCATTTTTGACTAGTTCAGCATGGGATCTGCAGATAACGAAGACCTCCTGGACACCAGCAAGAGCTAAACTCTCAAAAGTCCAATCTAGTAAAGGTGCATTGCAGATGGGAAGTAAGCACTGCGCATGAGTTTTTTATTAGTTTAATAAAGGTTTGCGTAACGACGACGACGAAAGCAATCTTTACACGGGGTTTCCGAGTTGTGAGAGGCCTGAAGCGCTTGTTGAAGCTGTCGGCGAGAATAACAGCTTGCAGGACCTCCTCTTCCTCCTCTATCAGTGGTTGTTTTGAAGCCATATTAAAGAGTTTTCAGAAGTGATGGGAAATCTTAGCGCTTCTGGCATAGACTTGGATTCACTCCTAATTTGAGAAAAAGCACCAATGTATTACGAGCGAACCTAAGAAAAAAGATGATAGCAACGATCCAGTGAAAGTAACTACGGGGAGGGGGTATACGTGGCGAGAATGGATCGAGTATTAGTTATAAAAAGGTGAATGTGGCTAGTCATAAGAAAATCATGAAAAAAAAAAGAAGCAAAAACAGCCTATCATAAGCGAAAAGACGAAAGATTTTGCTAAACGATATGAATCCATGAAACATGATGTGCAAGAGATAGGTAATAGAAGAAGCTCGTCAAAAGGTCGTTCATTAGAAAAGTTGTGACACTACAAAGGTCATGCTGGTGGAACATGCGGAAAATTTAAGCAGCGGCTGCAACAACAGGAGCCGCGACCTCAACAACAGGCTTGGCAGCTTCCTCAGCTTTGGCAGCTTCCGAGGCAGGGTTCTCCAAAGGGGCGACCGGCTCAGGCTTATCGATCTTGGGGGGATGTTCATCAACCTTGGCAGGAGGGGTAACCTCGGGCTTTGGTTTCGATTTGAACAGGTCACCAACACGAGCTGAGAGGCGACGGCCAACTTTGAGGGCCTTCTTCTCTATGGCAGCTTTCTCCTCCTTAACCTCCTTGACTTCTTCGGTGACAGCGGCCTCAACAGCGGCGACAGCGGTCTCACTTGAAAAAGAAAAGCAAGACCGATATAAAGACAATACAAGGATTGAAGAATGGTAGGCTTACACTTCCTTGACAACCTCCTTGACGGGTTCCGTGGCTTCTTCCTTGACGGGCTCAGGGGCCTCGACAACGGGGGCCTCCTCGGTGACAGGAGCCTAAGGAGATTTAGTTATATACAGTGAAAGACAAGATAAAAGATAAGGAATGACCTCGACTTCCTCCTTCTTCTTCTCCTTCTTTGGGCTCTTAGGCACCTTGGCCTTCTCTAAGAGCTTATCAACTTTCAAGGTGCCCAAAAGTTTGGTCAGGAAGCTGGGGCTCTTAGGAGCAGTCTCCTTAGCTTCACTCTCAACCTGAACAAGAAAAAGACAAGTCAATGTATGTGTGACGATAAGAAGAAAACTATTACGAACGGGTTTAGTTTCCTCCTTGGAAGGCTCTTCAGTGGTAGCCGGCGCAACATCAGTGGCAGGGGTGACTTCAGCCTCGACGGTAGGGACAACGACTTCAGCCTGTGAATTTCCGTTGGCAAGGGTTTATTTTTAAACACGGAGCAAAACTTACGACGGCGGCAGGCTCTTCGACCTTGGTTTCAGCTGAGGCCTCAACAACAGCTGGGGTAGCATCAGCGGGCTTGACTTCCTCGACGGGAACAGCAACGGTAGGTTCGGGAGCAGACATTATTGAAATACGCGACGTGAGCTGTCATACTCTGAGTAAAAAAGAGAGGTACATATGAAAGGAGGAAGACCAACATGAAAAAGAGACGAAGTTAGAAGAGAGAGAGAGAGAGTTGCGTGCTACGCAGACTGTGGAACCCAGATGGGGAGTTGAGAGAAATTAGGAAGGAAGGGTTGGAGTCCAAAAACGATTGGAGTTCCCACTCTTTTTATTTGGTTCGCCATATTTGGTTCCTTGTTTGGTTGCCACTTTTAGCTCAGGGTCAGTCTTTCCATTTCATTGTTCTTTCCAGGGTAATTAGAAAAAAAGGTTGACTCGTTTTTATGTGGCTTGCTATACCAACTACAGCCGCCCTTTGCATTTCCTTTTATTTCCTTACAAGGCTGACCCCGCCTTTCTTGATGACCCTATCAGGATAGGAGTCTTGGTTACAACAACACTCATATTTTTTTGATCGACGTGATCACGTTGCTATCCTCCCAATGCGCGCCTCACCGCAACGCGGTAAGTTTTTCCTTCGCATCTGCATTCATATTAACTACTATAGGCTACACCAGGTATTGCTGCATGGATCTCTGTCATTGGTGTGTGTGTGTGCGTGTGTGACAGATTCAACAAAAGCACTTTTCGTCAAAAACGTTATTGTCAAAATTGACTGACTCTTTTTGACGCGGTTATTCCAGAGAAGTCGTCACTTTGTTGATGCCAATGATGCCATCTGTATTAATAAACTTGCGCGATCTCACGGACGGCTACTCTCGGCCTCTATCACTTATCAAGGCTTACAAGCGTTATCATGATATCAAAATCACCTTACAACTCTCTATGCAATCCCAACGACTAATCTTCAAAAATCTCTGTGTAACTGTAATCCAAATGTTATCTATTTTACATAACAAACTCAATTGATGTTATGACCCCTGTAGAATGTTCTTTCCCGCAGCAGATGCGATAGCGATCCTTCTTGGGATACTTCTTTTGACCTGGACCTTAGCAGTCTGGGACCTATGTAATACTATGTCATGTGCACACGATCCCTTGCAAATGGCACTCAATTGGCTCATGAATTATTCTACCACTCGTAGTCGTCTGCCAAATATCATAGAGGTCACTATTTTTCTTAGTTCTGATTTAAACTGAAACTATTCACCCTTCAATCAATCTAGGTTGTTTATGCGGTGACATGGTAGACCTCGAGTCTCAGCTATAAGCCGTACGATCGCACAGATTGTCCAACTCCATCTTCGGGGCTTCACCGAGGTTCTCAGGACATTTTCTCATCGGTATTAGGTCCATTCAACAGGTTTGGGCACAAGTCTGTTTGGGTAAATCAATGCACATACCCCATACGACTTATCATCAGCGGATTATCAGAGCCTGTCTAGCACATACAGGACGTGATTACCTGAATGAAGGTTTTGTATCATTCATTTGCCCTCGGCAATTGTCGCAGAACCAAGGGGGAAGACAGCATCGAACGCTGCCGCTTTTCTGCGGGGAAATTGTCCGACGTATCACTATGTAGCTCATAGCAAAAAATCCCATGGTATAGCCAACATCACCCCGAAATCATTCAGATGCTTCAAATCGTTTGGACTGGAACTTTACAATAAGCACACGACATAGATCAGTAGGTGAAAAACAAGTCGTATCAACCCCTCCCCTGGGTCTGACTCTGGAGGCCTCTGATGATTTTACTTCCGAGTCAGAGCCTTGGCCAAAAGCTTGGCCCACAAGCTAGAACTTTTGGGCACTGTTTGGGCTTGGTTCCCTATCCTTAGTCTGTCAAAATTACTAGCACGTGTCCCGGTCCCTTTTCTCAGGGTAATCCATGCCTTTGATAGCAGAGACAGCGTTTGCCATAATAGTTATCCTTTGAATTGTTGCTTTCTCCTCTCTTTCTTTTTAATTTATTTCTTGAATGTGCTCAAGAGCTTTGTCCAAATATTGCTGTGATCTTACGGCATTGCTAGGAATGACGTGATCTTGCCAAGGATACACCCTGAGGCCTGATGGATGGCTTGGGCTAAGCTATATTATTATTAGCCAGGATAGCGACGGCGCAAAAGATGGCAAATGGGAAATAGACTGCAGTTCAGACAGGAAAGACAAACGTTGAGTAAAGCCATATAGATTTCTAGATGCAGAGAGAGCGTCTATGTTTTTACCTCGACTACTGTGGATGGAGGAGGTAGGTTGTTTGTTTTTGTTCGAGGCGGAGGTCGGAGACCCTTTGCTTTCATTCGCCTGCGTTTGGACTCTACAACAACAAAAAAATCATGAATGAGCATCTGAACTTGCTTCGCTATTAAGTGTCTCAACGGTACCTTCAAGATAGGGACGATCTTCATCCGAATCAAACACAGCAGCTCCTTCAGATTTCACTGCAAACTCTTCATCCACCAACACAGGTTCATCAGCAGTCTTCAAATCAGTCCCGGCCGATCCCTTGGTACGTTTTTCAACTTTGAACTTAGCGACGTAGAATCCATCCATGTTGTGTACGTGTGGGTAAAATCGTCGAGTGAGGTTCAGGCTTGGATTGAATGTTTTACCTCGGTATTTTGTAAATCCTTCTCGTCCAAATGAGAGCCCGGTGTCGACGAGCTTGACGTTTGGTCTTTTCCGAAGGGCATAATCGACAACAACTTCGTTTTCATCGACTGTGACTGAACAAGTCGAATAGACGATGTATCCTCCCGTCTTTGATTCTGGACTGACACTGTCGATGGCGCACAGAATGAGTTGCTTTTGTAGGTGGGATAAGAGCGTGAAATCACGCTCCGACTAGAAGAGAGTGATTTCAGTAAGCACGTTGCCAAGTATTATTGGATTTAGAGAATGAAATCGTACCTTGTTAATTTTTACACTGGGGTCTTTGCTAATGACCCCTGTTCCGCTACACGGGGCATCCAATAGCACTCTATCAAACCCTCCCATGACTTTTGGAAATTCTCTCCCATCATACGAACAAACGACCACGTTTTTACATCCCAAACGGTGCACATTTGCGGTCAAACTCTTCGTTCTCGTTTTGTTCGCATCGTTGGCGAACACGACTCCCGTGTTCTGCATCAAAGCAGCCATGTGCGTCGTCTTCCCTCCAGGTGCAGATGCCATATCCAAAACGCGTTCGTTTGGTTGAGGAGAAAGTGCGATGACAGGAAGGAAGGAAGATGCAGCTTGCAGCATGTAATGTCCTGCAAGGTATTCCGGCGTTGCACCGATTGGGACGTTGCTCTCGAAAACTTGCAGCCCGACGTTGGTCCACTTTCCGATAGGCTCGAGATTAACACCTCGGTTGACTAGTGATTGAGCTAAGTCGCGTCTCCTAGTTCTCAATGTATTAGTTCGGATCGTTACAGGTCGGGAGACCTCGTTGGCTTCGAAAAATTCAATAGACTAGGGAACAAGGTCAACACAAATAGAAGTATTCGACAGCATAAAGGTCAAACCTCGTTAACGGCGAACAGCTGGAAAAGCTTCTCCGCCAAAAAATTATTGTAGCCATAATAACTAGCAATGTCAGATACAAGTTGGTCTGTATATTCCGAACGAGAACTGAGAAACACACAATAAGGATGATAGTATCAACGACAAAAGAGGAGTACTCACCGGCCTTTCTCAGCACGTCGGTTGAATTTTGCAAGAACTCGAACACAATGCTGCATGCGCCTTTGAACAGCGTGAACATCTGGTCCCCCACCCGCCGCTTCTTCACCCCTTTCGGTAGGAGTGGGTAAATGGAATGGTTCGGCATTGATATCACCATCCGCATCCTCCTCGCCCTCAGTAGCCATATCGTCGTCGTCGTCGTCTTCATTCTCCACAGCCGCATGTAAAGCCTCTGCATCCATTTCAGCCTCTGCTGCGGCAAGAGCATCCAGTTTTCGAGACCGTGCAGCCATGTTAGCCATTGTGACAGGTTCGTCGTCGTCTTCTTCAGAATCATCATCATCATCACTGGATGCGTCTGATGCAGTTGGTATAATTTGTTTCGGACGCTCAGCATGCTTAGACCTTTTCCGTGAGACGGGCTCAGATTCGGGTTCAGAGTCCTCCTCATTCGAGCCAAAATCAAATTCTTGTGCAACGCCTCGCAGAGGTTCATCATCACTTTCAGGTATTGTAAGTATAGGGTTTATTGGATAAGGCGAGCGACTTACTTATCTACTTCGATATCATCGAGACCACCCTCGAAAACATCATCATCACTTCCATGGGATAGAGATCTAGTAGAGAAAAGCAACAGTCAAAACCCAAATTAATCAGAAAAAGAGCAGATGTCTAACTTCGTCAGAGTTGTCAAATCAACTCCGTCCTCAACGTCCTCCCATCCTTCCAAATCGTCCTCTGCATCAGACAAAATTTCGACAGTCTTTTTCTTGCCTTTCGATGGTGATTTTTTTTTCTCCTTGCCATTCAATTTCTTGACCTTTTTTGTTGGCCGTGAGTTGCCTTTGCCATGATCAACATTGTCAGAATCAGCTTTTCGTTTGCCAAGTTTTTTGGAGGTTGAAAAGACTTTAGGTTCAAGCGGTTCTGGAGCAGACTGCTTGTTCCTGGCACGACGACCCATTCAAGGATTGGAATACTTTTGCAAGCTTGCAAATGAAAAAAGCAAAACTGGCTGTGGCTGTGTAAATTTTGACATCGGCCTCGGCCCGCAGATTGCCCAAAAAGTTAAAACCAAAAGCTTTCTAAAATCAAGGGGCTTTGTATTTTTTATTTACCTCAACGATCAATAATTTTGTTTGCTTAGTTTGTACACTGCGCGCCGTCAACCAATCCTCAATCCCAGAGCCAAACCAGCTATAAAGGAAGCTCTAGGTTGGAAGTCGGCCGTCAAGAAATCTATGATTCCGTTCCATAAGGACCTAACATTAGGTGGTTTAACAATTCCTGAAGTGTCTTTCGTATAAAACAGATTTTCAAATCTGCTAGCGGCTCGACCCCAATCCACACGAACGATTGAAGTTGAATTAAGATACTAGAAAGAGAAAAGAAAAGTTAGCCAATCATTTTTTAGAGCATTCTAAGTTGCTGTGAACCCATATCGCACCTGCAGTAGAACAAATACACCACCAAAAAGAAATGCCAACGCTTTCGCGCCTTTCTTTATGAATACTCCTGCACAAATACCAGCCACGGTCCCAAAGCCAAGTTCATAAAAAGAGACAGATGATACCTGCGGGGCCAGGTAGTTTTCTGAATGAACAGTCCGATCACTGGTGACATTTGGCTGGCGCTCAGAAGCTAGTTGCAGCTAAAGCTTCGATATGATTGTTGAATCAAGTTGTCATTAGAAACATACCTTCACATCTAATAGCAGGTTTATTAAAGGTTGCAAGGCTGATACCAAGTCCAGCTAACGTTATACTCTTGGATATCGATAGACTGGGCTTGTTGATTAACACAGCTTTATGTACTGTCGGGGTGCGAGTCGACCATAGTAAGCCGCTTCGCGAGACAGAAAGACTCCTGGTAAAATTTGGGAACAAGTTCTGGAGAGTATGTGAACTAGTAGCTGGGTGTATACGGAAAAGATGGCGAAATACAAGCCCAGCGAAAACCATGGTCAATTGAACAAGTGCTTTTCGTGACGTCACTAAGGGCTTGCCCGAACAAACAAATACAAAATCTGATGAAAATGCTTACTCGAAGAAGATCATGTCTTTCTCAGTTCCCCGCAAAAGTATTCTATGTATCTGTGTGTGTAAAAAAAAATTCCGACTTAGGATTCGCTTTTTGGCTTTACACAGTACCTTGCTTAGCAGTAGTAAATTGGGTGATTAGTTGACTTTTTTCGTGTTTTGTGTCTCGTTATACTTCACATTGTAGAGTTTGAAGCATACAGGGCTCGTAGAACCAGAGTTAATCTATTGGTGCCCAATAGCTAGGATGGCGCAGCGAGCCCCCGCAGCCGGCGGTCCTTAATGTACTACTGTACAATGAAATAAATAAACACCATAACAAAACAGAAATCCTTTTACCACATTTCCAATGAGACTATTTTGTCGCATTGTAAATTAAATCCCGCCTCCACTTCTGGACGTTAGCGTGTTGCTCATTGTTTCCTCGAACCGCGAAGTTATTGATAGGCGCCCTGCGAAAATCACTTCGATAGTGAGAGTCGTGGTAAGTTGGCGCGTCATTGACTCCGACGTCTGGCACAGAAACGTACCGACGGACTTCATTCACCACACGGCGTCGGTTATATAGGCTTACTGGCAGTCCCGGATGTGCCGGAAGCACAGCCGACATGGGTGTTGCTGATCGAGGAACAGACAAGACACTCCCGCTTCGGCTTGACATATGAATACTTCCTTCCACGTGTGTGGGGCGAATTCCTGGAGAAGCAATTCGTAAAGGAAGAGTAGCGGAGAATGGTTGGACAAGAGGAGGGGCCGACATATTTGATCCATAAGTTAACGGCTGCGATGTCTTCCAGCCTTGAACTCCAAGGGTTAGACCCGAAGGTGTTGAACTACTTGGATCGTAGCAGCTGTTAATAGCCAGAGGAACGTGGTACGAAACCACCGATCCTTGCATTGAAATTGGTTGATTTGGTGGTTGAGCATTTAGTGACAAAGACGATCGAATACTACTCGCGGGAGTTGGTACCCGACTCGGATGAAAGGAGTTATATCTTGGGTTTGTTAAGTCTTGGGTGCTCGACCTTGAAATTGTCGTCGAGCGAACAGATCCAGGGGTTCCGGGACGGTAGTTGCGCATCCTACTAGGACTAGTAATGGAAGGCGCTCGAGTTGGATAATGTATCGAAGGAACTGTTGAGCGAACGGATGTGGGAGTATAGTTGGGACTCATTCTAGCAGAGCTGGTAATCGGAGGCCTCCGATTATGATCGATAAATGATGGTTGAGAATAATGCGAATCCACAGAAATGGCGCTGCGTCTTTTTTCTTTTTCCAAAAATGTTTCGTGGCTAATGTTGACGGCCAGAGCAGCTTCAGCATTGGGGGGTGGCGGGGGCACAGGAACGTAGGACATGATGACCAGGAAGAAGGCGTAAATCGATACTAGAGAAGGCAAGGTCAAACACAGTGGGAACAAACAACTAAGGTCACCCACAAAGGCCGGAGAGCGACCAACCACCAAATATTACAATATCTTCCGTTGCCTTACAGGTGAATTGTGGACCTGAACATAGGTTTCGGTCATAAGGTTTTAGTGGGTTTTTGAAAAACAGAAGTGATCATTTTACCAATGTTATTACAGGGAAAGGAAGGTCTGAAAATAAAGAAGGTAACGGTCCCGCCTACGTTCAAAATGAAGTTAAATTATCTATATTTGAATTACAATACCAATGACGCACCGACTTGAAACAAGACTAAAAAGGCGACCCGAGCGCCATCCATCCAAGGTCGGGAAAGTACCACAATCCTAGTTTATATATTCTTCTTGAATGGTTGTACATGTAAAAAGAATCGTGTTACCAACATCAAATATGAAATGATTGACGATATCCCATAGATCGCAATTAAAACTAGGATGATGGCGCCTTTTGATTACAAGGTTAAAATAGATAACCTCTTGTATCAGACAGAAAGACTGACGTTGGCCAACCAAGAATGAACTCCACCCGCGTATGAGAAGGAAAGTGTAAAGGGCAGTGCAAACCATGCACGCAAGGGTAGATAGCGCTTGAACAGAATTTAAGGATCAGTTAGTAACAGAATGGGTGCAACTTACAAAAAATGAAGATGCGAATTATCTTGAACGAAGCCCAAGTGCGAGCAGCCAACACCATGATGTTTAAACAGGCCCAGCCTCCCAAGAGTAAAAAAAAAAAAAAAGACAAGAAAATAACGAAATGGCCACCAGGATGCAAAAGGGCCGACCTCAGCCTAGGAGCCGCTGATAAGAGAAGGGGAAGGGTTGTCAAGAGTCAAGCATTGGATGGGGACCGAGTTCTTATGAGAGACATGAGAAGTGATCTGATGCTAAGAATAGGCCCCGGCAACCGACTCCCCATAATGTCAGAAGAACAACCTCTCCTCGCTCAACCTGCCAATCATCCAGATGATCCAGGTTACAAGTCTGCCAGACGTTCATGGCGGACTAGAACAGCACATTTCCTTGAAAGTCCACCCCTTCATACGATCGTTATTACCTTGGTCAGCCCTTTGAATTCTGCAAACACCAAGTGAGGATTGAGGCATGATTTAGATTGCCATTGACGCAGCATGCGTTCTGGCAGATCTTGGCTATACCTTTCTCACCCCTGATTGTCCTTCTCCAGGAGAGATACACAGTCTTGAATGGCTTGAAGTCCTATCGCGCATCTCCCTAGCCATCACCACCATCTTCTTGATTGAAATCCCATTGACATTATGGGCTTTTGGTTTCCAGTACATGAATCCTTTTGGACCTGTTCCACATGCCTCACTCCATGCATTTGATGTTGTGATTATCTTGACAACTTTCACGCTTGAAGTTGTTCTCAGGGGTAAAGAAAAAGAGCTTGCGGGCTTGCTCATCGTCCTACGTTTCTGGCGACTCGTAAAATTGGTTGGAGGTATGATATTTATTCATCTTTCATAAGATAAGCTCATTCTGCTATTAAGGGGTTGCCGTTGGTGTTGGGGAAATCGACGAAGAAACCATCCAAGCTCTCGCAGAAACACGGCGTGAGCTTGAGAGAACAAAAGTCGAATTGGCAACCGCGCGAGAAGAAAACTCGGAGCTTAGACAGAGACTTCATCAATCTGTTCCTTAACAAAGTTAGTTCCAAGTGGTATTTATTGATGCAGAAATATTCGAGGAATGACACGGAGCGTCATATGTCAATCATTTAACATAAGACTCCGCTTGGCCTCTCAATGTTGCAAAACTGCGTGTTTCGACGTAAAACGAAGTATGATACATTACCAATATAAAGAAATATGGCACAGCAGTAAGGGAGAACTACACACAATAGGTTAGAAAGCAAGTGGACAAACTTAGCACTAGAAAATTATATATGACAATTTTGGTGAAATGGCCTTTTGTGCCACCAACTACCACTCGTACCTTGTCCCCATTGTTGGCAAGGCTGCCGGTGATCAATAGATACTGAGAATGTTAGAGTCCGTCAACAATCGTAATTGGGTGAGAGGTCGTGATGGGCGTCCTCAGCAGCAACATGCTTTCCAGTGTATCGGTTGCGCGGGGTTTGTCTATTAATGTTGCATTGAGCAGCAATGTTAGACAAGTTAAGATCATCGCCAGATAAAGCGAGGGAACGAGGGTGTTTGCGAGCCTGCTAAAGTCGAGCCTAGTGTCCAAAGTTGCTTGGCGAGAACCTGAGGACATGGGACAGAGACAGGACATAGCATGACAAGCAGCGACGCGACTCGCACAGACTTTTTGAGCTGGAGATTGAAACGCCATTATTAATATTCCTACGGCAGCGTTCCATGCGGTTGCCCCAATATTGAGAGTGTTAAACCCAAAAGTACTAGATTTGAGCCTTGTGGAAGGCCAAAAGAATAAAGGTCATAGAATAGATTCATATTTATAACAGATTTATATACATCTCTGACACCTGAAGTGCGGTGTGGAGGACAGAAAGCCGTGAAGCAACTGAAGAGTCGCGCTTTGCGGCTTGGAAAATATAATTGTGCTTTTTTTTATGGGATCTAGAAACATCCTAATAGACACGAGTGCCAAATTCTGTGAGGATTGACAAAAAATTGAGTGAGATAGAGGGGTCTGGTCATTGGATTGATGATATTAGTATGGAAAGTTGGAGGTCGTCTAATTATGTCGTCTGATCATGATGGAATTCTATACTAGCCGTTAGGTGAGAGCGTGTGGATTGGTGTGGACACTAATGCCTCTCAGAGTATCTGCCCTTACCCATTCCGACAGGCGAGGCAGTGGAATGGGTGCATCAATATCCACGACTGATGGCGGGAAAGAATCCTGACGAGCTTGATAGTTCGCGACAAAGTGCTCCACGGACTCTGACCTAGCCAACAATGTAGATTCGCGGAATTTCTCGATGAACCTTGAACCAGTGTCAGATTTGGCGCTTTTATTTGGATAAGAAGGAAATGATTTGTCTGAGGTTGAACCCGTAGGCAAAGAGCGGGTTGAACAATTCGTCGGTTGTCGGGAAAAAGGAGGATCTATTCCACGTCGAACACGGTTCGTTGCCCAGGGTGCGATATTCTCGATTGGGTCATATATGGGATAGAGTCGCTTCCGAGTTGATGAATTTTCGATATCCTCATAGTGGTCGATATAGGGGTCAACGGTCAGGCGACTTGTAACATTGCCTGATCGTCCAAACCATACTACCCCGTACACACTCCCTCCCCAGATGTCAGAATACAGGTATTTGTGAGCCATCGTGGTCATGAACAACGTCAGGAAGTACGCGAGAACTTAAATTGGATGTTCAATCTCACTTCAAAAGATCACGAGGTAGATGCACTTACATAGTATGCTACTCAACCAGGTGGATGGCACAAGCAGCGATGAAGACGCACAAACATTCCATTCCACTGGAGAAACTTGTCAATATATCGGAGACTGCAGCAAAAACGGTAGAGTACACACATGACGTATGACACACCATACCAGGTCCACTGATAGTACTGCTGATAGCAGCACCTGGTTGGCATTTGTTCAAAAATCAACATCATCCTCGAAACAAATCAGTAGTAGTAGTTCATACATACCGATCTGAAATAAACTCATTATTCCAACCCAACTGCATTCCAACAAGATACGCGACCTCCTGCCTCTAGACCAAACAAAATCTGCCATTACACTGCCCATTCCACAAAGATAAAAAAGATGTATTGATAAATAAATGTTGAAGACCTACAACGCAACACAAAAGAAGAATACACAGCTCTCCAAAATAATGAAGATAGAAGTTGAAGGTGCTATACCATTCCATAGTTACTCTACGCCCTTAACCGTGAAGAGCATTGACATGACATACCTGAGCGGCCCATTGATAAACTAGCACTGATGTTCCAAGATGCAAAAATAAGCTGTAGGAGAGCTAGATTGCTCAAAAGGACTATATGGTCCCAGACGCATGTCAGTAGGTGACATTACGACCACGTAGCAACAGTACGCACCGAAGGATACCAATCGAAATATAAGGAATGAGTTGGGCACGAGAAGGCTCGTGTAGGACGGGTCATGGTTGGAGTCAGCTGGTAGAAAAGGCATAGTGGTGTGAACGTGGAGGAACGACCAGCGTTATGAGATGCAAGGCAAGGAAAGTGAAGTATCAAGGACTAATACCCTTGTCCACATTTGACACGGCTTTTTTATTGTTCAGGGGACAATGGTGAAGTGGCATTGAAGTGGCAACAATGTCAGGCCTTGTTTATGTAAACAACAATTGTAAAAATACACCAAATATATCTAGTACTTACGATAGCGATAACTAATCAATAGTGTACAATCCATTCTTTATCCTTTGATGGATCAGCTATATCCCCGCGTATGAGAAAATTTGAAATTTGACAAGTCAAGGTTGGGTGGCCCGTGATTCTCAACCGAGGTGGACCGTCGTCGAGGGCCAGAAGGTCGTGATCGAGTCGTAGGCGTTGCGAGGGGTTGTCGTTGCTGTACTGCGGTAGGCATTGTAAATGAATAAGGTACTGGCGTTACAGGTTTCCGCTTCACGCGGACCGGCTGTGAAGTGGCATCGCGCCGAGGCCAATCGCCCAATGGAGGGGGAGAAGGTGCAGGAGGTGGGCGTCGTGCTTGACTCAAATGTGCAGGGGAAGGACATTGTATGGATGAATTGATGGCGGTCTGTACATGTGAAGGATAGAGAGAGGTAGACACAGCGGGCGCTGATTTTTGTGGCGTTTCCTGTGGTTGTAGGCGAATCCGTGTAGGTGAGACTGTGGCTGCTACAGGTGATATCGATGGCAATACTGAGGTGAGCCTATCAGCAGTAAGTCCTAGATCGGCTGTTGCTAATGCTGGTGGCTGATAGTGTTCGATCTCATACGCGAGGCTAAGCCCAGAACGATAAGAAAATATAGCTTCGGGAATGGCTGCGACACGTCGTGGACGTGGTGCAGCGATAATAGGTACTTGAGTACGAAATCTGGGTAAAGAAGCTTGAATACTCTTGCGGGCGTGGGAGCTATTCATCCAAGGAAATTTTCGAAGAGTGCAATGCCATATTGTGTGGTCGTCTCTGTGTTTCACTATGGCGGCAACGAAAAGAAGGATAAAGTAGCCAAGGACTGTATGTATAGATATATCTGTTGAATGCACGAAGAAATATGGTTGTGGCCGAGAACGCACGTAAAATGGCACAGATCCAAGTGAAAGCCTGCAACACTTGAGTTGATGCACAAGGCAAACCTGGAGACAATAGGTTCAGAGATTTTATAGACGAGGTTAGAGCTCTTATACTACTCGAAATATCGGTAAAGGACGCACTTGAGGTATTTGAACCACATGTTCGACCATTACTTTGAGCAGTAATTGCCGCCGCGCCAGCTTGAAACGACGATGGGAATGTAAGTATAAATTTTCAGAGTTTTGGCATCCAAACATACCGAGCTCCATTATCAAGAACAAACCGACCCACAATAGTTCAAACCAGACTTTGCAGAGAAAGAGGTCTTTCCCGTAAAGGTCGAAAAAAAGGCTACAGAACAAAAGAGCATGTTAGAAAAAGGAACACGCTTCTCCTTCCTATGAAATAAAAATGAAAATTACACAGTAAAAATGACAACCAATCCTGAAGCTCCTAGAAAGATTAGATAACTACTGATCCCTTCCGCAACGACTGAGGGTATGATGTTAACTTGCTGTACAGTTTACATGGACAATGAGAAGGCAGACGCACCATCCTCAGAAACAAGCTCAACGATACTTATATTCCAGACTGCAGCGCTGGTGATGATAGCATTACAAGTTATGAAAAAAACTAGAGCAAGTATATCAATCAGTCTGTATTTGAGTTGAGATATTCCGCAGTTAACATTTACCAAAGACGAGATAACGGAGGAACTTGAGTGGGTTTAGCATGATAGATTCATGAAAGTCAGGTGAAGGGAGTGTAGGGTACCGGTCTACGGCTTGATAGTGAATTTGAAAGCAGGGAGAACTCAGAAGAAAGCACGGGATCAACTTCCGGTAAGTATCAGGCGGAAACTTCAAACTCAGTTTGAACCGCCGATGTCCTTGTACTCATTTGAACAGGCTTTTTATTTAGAATATATATATAAATTACCCATCCCTCCAGTGGTATTTTACATTCAAGTAATATAAATTTCTCATCAGGCAGCCACATTGTCAACGTGCCTGATCTCCTCTTTGGGCATCAGGGGAGGAGGAGGAGGAGGAGGAGGAGGAGGAGGAGAAAAATCACCGATATTTGGTATCTGGGCAGTGCTCCCATTATAACAAAGAGAAGTAGGCTGGTATTCGGAAGTAGTCCGATGGCTAAATGGTTTCAAGGATGGCGATACCAGCGGAGAGTGTCCATTTTGATACTCCGGGGGAGGGGGCCGTGAAAAAGTGGATATTCGGAGGTGTCTTTTCCGCAATTGCCTGCTATTTGCTAATGATGCATCTTTATCGCTGACTGATGACAGATTGACCACATGTACATATGATTGCACCTCATGAGAAGGATCCTGTGAGAGTCGATGGATGAGATCAAGCAATGTGACTGGAATAGAGTGTGAACGACGGAGCAGGTTTCCTAGCATGGCAAGAATTGGCATTTGGACACAAGAAAGATGGAGCAATAGAAGTAGAAATACCGTAGACAAGTCCCACGAAACGAGCTAGTCCGATGCGGACGCCTTCAATGTCATCATCCGCTAGATCAGTAACAGAACGAAAAAAATCGCAATTTAGGGCAACTAAAGGCTCATCGTCCTTGCTGCCGGATAAAGCAAGACTTTGTTGGCAAGCAACGAATCTGAACATCAGTCAATCCCAAAGGTCGAATTATTTGAAACTCAGTTCGGATGAACGTACGTCATGCGTTTGCGATAGGTGGGTGATGTTGCAAGCTTCTGGAGATCACCGCGAAAATCATCGATTACATCTTTTCGTGAAGAGAAAAATGCATATAACTGGGGAATCTAAGAAAGGTTCTCTTGTAGACAACAAGTCAATGGTTTGGAATATAGAACTTACTGTGGAAATTGCGGTGTCTCGTACGGCCGCCGCGTTGTCTTCTAGTCCTTTCGCAAGAAGCCCCCTAGCAATTGAAGCGCCTTCAAGTCCTAACAAGTTAACCCAGCCAGATAGATTTCTCCCAACCAACTCTCGCTCCCTCCAACCACGAAGGGTGCCTTGATTCCACACTGTCAGCAGACCTTGCATGAGCGTCTTCCCTACCTCTTTACCTACCACACCAACCAAATCATACAAGCATCCCACGGCCTTCATCCTAACCTCCTCATCGTCAGATTTGATAGACGTCCACCATACGTCCGTCAAGTCCGTCTCCGTCTGATCTGGCCCAATTATCTTCGCAATTTCACCGAGACTAGCCGCCAAAGTGCGACGAACGCCACTGGCAGGGTTTGACGCTATTTCGAGATACACTTCACGTATCTCGCACCATCTTTCACCACCTAAAGTAAGAGCCACGGCCGGAAAATTGAATGCACATATCAATGGCCGTTTTGGATCTGTGAAGAACGACTCTAATGGAGTGTGTATCTCTTTTTTGTAGCCTAGCTCTTGCTGTCCATCACGCACTCGACGATCTTCTTTTCTTCCCAAAAAAAGGTGAACGAGCTCATTGGGTGGACCATCAGGATCACCGAGAAAGGTATGTAGCACCTCCCCTAGCGCTTCCAGCACACCGGACCGTACAGTTGGACTTTCATCTGCGAAAAGCGCAAGTATTGTCTCCACGGCGAGTGTGCGGCGCTCCGTAGGAGAAAGGCGCGAAAGGATAGCGGGAAGTGCGAATAGGGTGGAATGCCGAACGTGCCACACTCTATCCCACCGTAACGAAAGAAATATTGGCAGCTATTAATCGTATTTGAATGTGCCCAGGATCAAAATTTCATAACCTACCAGTGAGGTATTGATGATCTCTTCTGGAACAACTTTGGCCAAGGCTCCAAGCGCAAATGAAGCCTCGCGCCGGACCCAATAAATGGGATCGCAAGCAACACGTTCTACTTCTTTGACAAAAGTACGTTGTATGTCGTCTTGAAGTGTCACTGCGATAACGAGCTCAAGAAATAGATTGAAAACATCAAAAATAAGAGTCTTACCACTTGCGGTGACTGCTGCCATTAGTGACATGCTTGAAAGCCTTCCAACGGCAGCCTGTTCGTCCTCTATATATTGACCATCATCATCCCTGTTTCCAAACCCGATAAGCTGTAAATTTACATGCGAAAATCGAGCATCAAGGAAATGAGTTGAAAGGCTCACCAATTCGCGTTAATCGTTGAACCCAAGCCAACGGGTGAACGTGAGGGGGATGTGGATGGCAAATTGGGAGGGAACTCTGTGCCAGGAGAAGAATCGTTTATTGGACCCATATTCCGGGGACGCAATGACGTGGATTCCGTTGGTCTGGATGGTGCGGAAGATGACCAAGGATGAAAAGTGGAGGGTGATGAGGACGAAAGGTTGGCCGATATTGAGGGGAAATAGGGATTTATCCTATCAGTATCCCTGGCTCTTAAACTAGGTTGTTCATCTATCGGATCGATATTTCCTTCTACATCAAGACGCCCCATACCGATGACGACTTGCTGAAGAATTTCCTGCATGAATATCGCACGTTCCTGAACACCAAACAAACCAATAACAAGGGGAGTTTCATCTTCAAAATCGTCGTCATTATCATGATCGCTGTGAGTTATTTCGCAGGGGTAAAAGATGTGGGCGGGAGAGATGTGGGCGGGAGTATCGTGTCCGTGATGATAGAATGAACCAATCTCTTTCTCGTCTGCTTTGTTGATGCGGGACAAAAGGTCGACAACGGTGAACCGAGCTGCTCCACCTACTAAGGGATTTGAGCTCAAAAGTAAAGTTCCGAGTATGGGTGTAAAAGCCTGAACAGAGATGGTGACTGTGGTAGATGATGAAGCATAAGCCTCCTCCTGCCTGATATCGTCCGGTATTATTTGACAATGCTAGATACAGAAAGAAAGTTAGAGAGAGAGAAGAAAAAAAAAAAAAAAAAAAAAAAGAAAAAAGAAAGAATTGTTAAGTGACGGACTGAGAAAAACCACCAGATGATGGGGACAAGTTCTGCAGCCAAAGCTTCCTTGACAGATTCGTCTGTGTTGAAGAGTAAGTAATGGTTGTAAAGAGAAGAAAGGAACTAGAGAACAACCATCATCCATAGCAAGACCGCTAAGAAGAGGTAAAACGTATTCAACAGCCTCTTGTGGGGTGACATGTGTGAGATAAGCAGGGAGAGCATGAGCAATGAAGACACGATGAAAGGCAGTTCTGCTACGAGAATAAAGATATATCTTCTCAAGTGTAGTTAGGCCCTCATCATCGAGGGCTAGGTCAAGAGCGACGTCCATGACGATGGGGAAAGGGTCGTCTGTGTGATCAGGCTGCATTGGAGGAGAAGTAGGTGGGGTGTAGAAAATATTCGGGGAAGTTAACGGAGAGGACGGAGGAGTAAAGAAGGACAAGGCAGGAGAAGCCGGATCAGATGAGCGGGGTAGCTCCGGGAAAGAAGGGAGCGGGGGCAAAGAGATGTGAGTCGGAGGAGACATCATCATTTACAGAACTTCTGGAAATCAAAAACTTTGCAATCAATCAAACCATAACAATTACCACTTCTGTTTCTAAAAATGACGTCTCAATGACGTACTACTCTATCTAATGCTCGTGCAAAATACTCAATGTTATGGCTGTTCAATCCAGCCATAGATATACGCCCATTCACTGTCAGATAAATGTGCTCCTTTTCTACAAGCCATTGACTTTGTTCGCTACTGATTCCCGTGAAACTTAGTGGTAAACACATCTTTCAGTTTTATCGGCATCTGCACACATTAAACATAACACTGTACCTGAACATCCCAATCTGATTCACGATATGATCCCAGTTACCAGGAGTATTAAGCTCTTGCGTCAACAGGCGGTGCAATTCTTTTCGCATTTCAATAATTCGTCCAGCCATTATCTTGATGTCCTCTTTCCATTCTCCGAACAATATACCATCATTCAGAATCAATGACACCTGATCACAACTTTTCAATATAATGCGTCCAAAATCACAGAAAAAAAAACTTACCAGTCGAGCACCATGCGAGGGTGGGTTGCTGATCTCACTCCGCTGTAACACGGAAAGTTGACTCTTTACTCGATCCCCCGTCGATTTGTCTGGCGCAACAATGTGCAGTGCCCCTACTCGTTCTCCATACAACCCCGCATTCTTCGCAAAACTCTGCACACATCAACGTCATTTCCCACCGCCGTCATTCATAACAAGTCACTTACCTGGCATACAAGTAACGGGAGTCCCTGCTCCACAAAGTATCTCACAGCCCATGCATCCTTGTCTAAATCACCGCTGGCAAATCCTTGGTATGCACAGTCAAAGAACGAATAATGTTTCTTGTTAGCGATCACTTCTGCAATCACTTTCCACTCCTCTTGAGTTGGGTCCACGCCAGTCGGATTATGCGCACACGCATGCATCAAGATCACAGAACGGTCTGGAGCATCCTTAAGTGCCGCAATGAAACCTTGGAAATCCAGCCCAATGGTCTTGGGATCGTAGTAAGCATACTCGACGGGCTCGATCCCAACGTTTTTGAAAATCGCATGATGGTTGGCTACACAACAAATAGGTGTGAGAACAAGTTTCAGGTAAATAACAAATCAAATGTTTACCCCACGTAGGGTTGCTGAGGTAAATTCTCGGATTTCCATTGAAATTGTAAAACCTCGACAAGAACAATGCGCCTAGATGGTTCGCACCCGTCCCGGAAATCGTCTGGACACTAACTGCTCTCCCCTCTTTGATGGCAGGGGATTCGGGCCCTAGAATAAGCTTGGCAGCGGCAGCCGTATATTCTGTAAGTCCAGTAATCGGGAGGTATTCGTGATCAAGCGTTTCATCGTTCAAAATAATAGAGGTTGCCTGCAGCCAGAAAATTTTCAGGTTTTGGGAAATATTTAGATAAAATCGAGCCAACCTTTTTGACTACGGGAAGAACCCAGGGTTTGTTGTCGTTATCCCTGTACGCGCCAACGCCCAAATTAATTTTGTCCTTGAAGGAATCTGCTTTATATGCAGCAGACAGCTTGAAGATGCTAGGGAAATCATCAGTGCCTTGGTTAGTTCCCACACTGGATACATTTGCAGACCTGTCTGGGGGAGCAAGAGCAACGCCCTGCCATAATTCTGCACAAAAATACCAGAGTTCAGACCCGGGATTGATCAAAACCTGGTAGAGTCGACGCACCTGGCGACATGTCCAATTCAAAGAGATGCTTGGAGACCTGTTCTAATCTGTTCGTCATCTAATCAGTAAAGCTGAAATGTAGCTTGAAGGAGAGAGTTTTAATAAAAAGCAAGCCGGCCCAATTCGTACGGTAATGGCAGGCAAGCAAGTCCCATGTGAATGCTTGTTGCTCAATTCATCAAGCATGATATATGGAACACCAAAGTATATCATGCAACGTCAAAGGACCTTGACGACGACGGCGATGCATCTATCGAGTACGATCGCCAGACTTACTGCAGAGGAAGGATGAAGAGATATGGATCGATGGGGAATTATCGATTATCGTTAGGTAGAACTCGTGACAGCCGTTATTATATGAGAGAGTAGGGACTCCGTCACTCCGGGTAGGGGTGGCCTTGACAAGTACGTGAACTCAAAAATTCATCGAAATTAAAGCAGAAATTCATATGGTATGGCCAAAAATGGCAGCACATCTGAGTAAATTACCAAATCTTGCAAGTAATTTACCGGTAATTTACCGGCAAAAAACCTCTTCGACGAAATGAGTGACAACCTACGTCGTTTAGTTACCAGGCTGCTAGTTACTCGGATTCCATTCTGGTGCACCGATTTAGGAAAAAGGCTCCTACTTCACAAACTAATGACCCAAAAGTGGGCGGAGGTGGAGTGGATTATGTATATACGTTCGGTGCAGTGGTTGTGAGGCGCTTATTGAAGAGCTAAGTGGAGAAACGTGGGCCAATGGACAAAGAGAAAATTGTGCCATGGGCTTACCCTGACTACGGCCATTACCGAAAAACACCACATACAGACGCACAAAACGAGATTTCCATGAGAGACCGTATAAAATATATAGCTGTCCCACACTTAGAGTCAATTTTAGCATCGCACCTTTCGCCCGTCACACTTTTTGGCAGGGAAATGTCACGCAATGTTGGCCGACCCATTGCCATGGCCGATGTACATGTGTTCGATACGGTATTGCTTGCGTATTGCGGTCTAAATAATCAAAATTTAAGTAATTATAACTGCAATGTACCAGAATGTACCCTTTTTTAACAAGGGAAACGCTCATCCGATTCCGACTCCGCCTCAGACTGATCTCTGGCATCAGGCATATGCATCAGGTCCATGTCCGTTGCATGCCATGCGAACCAGTGGCGTCGTGCGTGGGTTTGGGCAACTCATCCGTAATCCGCCGTCATCAATAAAAAATCATTTCATAATGAGATGTAGAAAAGCAGTGGTCGACCCCGACCCGTGAGATGAATTATACAAATATGACAACTATATGATACTACGATTGAGATATGGAGAAATCGTCCGTTCACAGATTATGTGGTAGTGGTGGCAGTGGGGGAATAGGTGTGGTCCATGCGCGGAAATGAGTTGCAATTGCCCGATTCCGAAGCCAGGTTGATCGATGGAAGGAGGAGAAGTGGGATTGATTAGGGGCTGTCCACCATCGGGTTGTATAGGAACTACGCAGTAGCCATCTTGGAAGCTACCGTCCGTTCACTCTCCAACTTTGTCTTGTTCCTGTCGAATGCCTGCTGGCGGCAGTCTTCCAAGTTGGAACAATTATGATGTTCAGGTAGTCTATGCTATAGTTATTGGGTCAGACGAGCAAAATTCCGGAATGAGCAAATCAGTGCTCACTGCGCCACAAAATTGAGCCCGACAATGTGGGCATTGTCCGACTATGCGCAAAGCTGCGGAATTGCACTGGTCAACGGTGTCGATTTGGAATTGACAACGTTTCTTGGCAGGCATGACGACAGGGGTCTGTGTTACTAGTGGGGTTTAAAGTTGTTGGGAGGGGGGGGGGGCTGGATGAGGT